>OAVH01000239.1_pt1 | contig 43790 bp, 40 predicted proteins | sample 1495281 | NCBI WGS metagenome assembly OAVH01 (sample SAMEA2580082, study PRJEB22360) | human gut metagenome | biome: human gut; feature: human-associated habitat; material: faeces | place: Denmark | collected 2008/2010
ATCTATTTTTGTAAAATCATTTATTTTCTACACTTTGAATTATACAGGAAGCTTATTTACATTCTTCTGATAATTCCTGATGTTTTTTCAACAGATCTACACTTAATTTTTCTTCAAATACCTTTGGGTTTCCTGATGTATTTGCAGCATCCACGGTTTCCCCTTCATACAGTGCGATAGGATACGTCTCAAGAAGCTCCTCTCTTCCGCTTTTGATGATACATTCTGCCATTTTCATCGCTTCCGGATTGGTATCTTCTCCTTTATCTACAACTGCGACAGACTCTGTCAAAGTAAAGTTTCCTTCTGTCGGATCTACATAATCAATTGGAAGTCCTTCTTCCTTATCTGCCACAGCCTGATGTCTCAATCCAAAACCGATTGCAACCTCTCCGGCGCGCACCTTCTTGATCGGACCGGAACCGGAATCTTCAATATGTGCGCCTGCATTTGCATAGATGTCCGTCAAAATCTCTTTTGCACCGTCTTCTCCATATTCATTGATAAGTGCCTGTATAAGGAGCCATGCTGTAGATGAGCTCTGAATATCTGTCACAGAGATCATATCTTTATAAACAGGATCTGCCAGATCTTTGATGGACTTTGGCACCGGAAGATTATTCTCTTTCAATACTTCAGTGTTATAAATAATCGCGCCTTCCTGTGCAGTGATCGGCGTATAGTAATCCGGATACTCATCTAATGCTCCGGTATCGAATTCCAGATCCTTAAACATGGCATGCTCTTCTTCTGAACTTTCCAGATAAAAGCTGCTCATTGTTACCAAATCCGCTTCAATCTCCGCACCTTCCGCCAGAAGTTTTCCCCCAAGCTCAGAAGTTCCGAAAGTCTGTACAAGATATTTTCCTTCATAACCATTTTCGTCTAAGGCATGCTGCATAGCAGCTACTGCTTCATCGTCTGCATTTGTGTACAGAACCACCTGATCTTTTGATGCATCTTTATTATTTCCACACCCTGTCAGAATTGTTCCCGTAAGCATCGTTACTGCAAGCCCTATCACAGCCGCCTGTTTCATTCTCTTCATATTTTGAGTTCTCCTTTTTGTTTTCATATTTGAGTTCTTATATTTCCATTTTTGTGCCGCAAGATAGCCAAACAGCAGCTTCGCCACAATATTCGTAAATAAAATCAACAACGACAGAACAAAAATCTCATTAAACTTAGCAAAATGCTGTAGTTCCTTAATCTTCGTCGTAATCACCATTGTTCTTGCACCTGCCAGAAATATCACCGCACTCACAGTGACCATAGCATTTACAAAATAATAACTGAACACTTCAATCAAAGACGATGCCGCATTTGGTGTCACCACACGCAGCAAACTCTTCATCCAACTATCCCCCATAAGCTTCGCAGTTTTCTCCCATGACAGGTTCATTTTAGAGAGCGTATTTTTCATCATCATATAGGGAGTTGCAAAAAAATGGACCAGATTACATAAGATCATAATAGCAAAGGTATTCTGAAGCGAGGTTCCGGTAAAACCAAGCATAAACGCGATTCCCAGCACCATCCCGGGAACAGTATTCGTCACTGAAGCCATTCCTTCTACTACCTTTTTTGCCTTCGCCGGCAATTCGCTTCTTGCCGTCACAAGCGCTGCGCCATAAGCCATCAAAGTTCCAAGTACTGCTGTCAATCCTGCTGTATAAAGTGAATTTTTGTACACTGCTGTCAATCCCTGATTCTGAAATACCCGAACAACGTTTTCGGTTGTAAATGTAAGATCATACGGCCAGCCTTTTACAAACGGTACGATAAATATAACTCCGAATATCGCAAACACCAGCAACAAAATTACCCCTGTTCCACTTGCGCAGACTACATCTCTTAAACGGTTTTTTTGATTTTCAATGACTGTTACATTGGTGTACCGGATATTATAACGTTCCAGATAATTTATAATTAAAATACTCACAACCGAAGGCAACAACATGATCATCGCAACCACAGCACCGTTATTGAAATTCGGAACGCTTCCAAGCATCTGATTGTAAAGCACTGAAGCTGCCACTTCAAACCTTCCACCGACAGACGCCGGAATCCCAAAATCGGTAAAACTTAAGAAAAAGCATTGGATGAAGGAAACGGTTAATGTGCCCGCCAACGGTCTTAGCACCGTTGTCACAAAAGTATGAAAAATATTATCTCCCATTACTCTTGAAACAACTGTGAACTTTTTATCCACATAACCCATCGTGTTATTGATCAACAAGAACGATACAGGCAGTGTATAGATTACATACCCGATCATCAGACCGTTGATTCCATAAATATCAAACAGTTGTCTGCCAAACAACTTAGTAAACAGCCCCTGTTTTCCAAAAGAGTAGATAATTGCAAATCCATAGGTAATCGTCGGAAGCAGCATAGGAAGTACCGCCAGCATTCTCACAACTTTCTTAAATCTTTGATTTACATTTGTATAGTTGACCGTATAAGCCATCAGAAATGCAAGCCCCGTAACAATCACTGAACTAAGCGAAGAAACAAAGAAACTGTTTCCAATACTTTGTACAAAATCGGGAGTCTGAAACATTTCTTTATAATGGATAAGCCCTGCTCCCACATCACTCTGAAATGATTTTACAAGCAGTAAAAAAACCGGGTAAGCCAAAAATACCGCAAAAAGAACCGCCAACATCATCCATATGATTTTAACTTCTATGTTCTTATTTTTCCTCATCATACTATACCGCCTGCCTTACCGGCTTTAATTCCAGTCCTTTGCCGAACAGACTGAAAATATTGTCACGCTTAATCTCCAGCTGATTTAAGATAAATTCCCTCACAAAATTGTTAGAAGGCGTGCGGATAATTTCCTCCGGTTTCCCATATTGTGAAATGGTTCCTTCATTGATGATCAGTACGCGATCAGAGAGTGTCAATGCTTCTTCCGGATCATGAGTAACAATAATGGTTGTCAGATGATACTCTTTTGCGATTGTTTTGATTCTGTCTTTGATTGATTCTTTGATCACACCGTCCAATGCACTTAACGGTTCGTCAAGGAGAAGGATCTTCGGCTTCATCACCATTGTCCTTGCCAGCGCTACTCTTTGCTTCTGTCCACCTGATAATTGATCGATCTTTTTATCAAGATGATCATTTAATCCGAGAAGCCGGATCAGATCCTTAACCTCTTCCTCTGTAGAAATGCCGGGTTTATTTTTCAGTCCATACACAATATTTTTATAGGCATTCAGGTGCGGAAACAGTGCATAATCCTGAAACACAATATTAAAACCACGCTCTTCCATCGGAACATCTGTAAGGTCTTCATTGTTGTAAAATAGTTTCCCACTATCTATTTCTGTAAGTCCCAAAATCAAATTAAGGAGCGTCGTCTTCCCGCTTCCGGAAGGCCCTAAGATCGATACAATTTCTCCTTCTCCGATTTCAAGATTGATGTCTTTTAAAATAGATACGCCGTCAAATGATTTACTGATATGTTCTAGTTTTAGCATAGAAAACTCCTTTCTTTTTCTCAAACAACAGTTATATTTTACTCATTTCCGACTCTCAAAAACAACGCAGTCACCGTTAACCTTTTGTAAAATTTAACGTAAAAAAATCCGGGCAAAGTTAAAAACTTTACCCGGATTTCATTTTCTTATCACGTATTATCGTCTGTTTCTTTTATTCTGCAACATCTTTCATGCTGAAAGAGAATCTTCCCATCTTGTCTTTTCCAAGGCAGACAACCTTCACTTTGTCTCCAAGTGTCAGTACGTCTTCTACGTGGTTTACTCTTTCTTTAGAAATCTTAGAAATGTGTACCATTCCTTCTTTTCCAGGCGCAAACTCAACAAATGCGCCAAATTCTTTGATGCCGATTACAGTTCCTTCCAGAACCTGTCCTGCCTCAAAATCTGTTACGATGATATAGATCAGCTTTCTCGCTTCATCCATGCTTGCAGCATCAGTACCACAGATTGATACATTACCATCATCTGTAATGTCGATCTTCACGCCGGTCTGTTCGATGATCGCATTGATCGTCTTACCGCGCTGTCCGACTACATCACCAATCTTCTGTGGGTCTATCTGCATCTGAATGATCTTCGGTGCAAACTCGCCAACCTCAGCTCTTGGCTCTGCAATCGTCTTACTCATTACTTCATCTAAGATGTATGTTCTTGCTTTCTTTGTAGCTGCAATTGCTTCTTCAATAATCGGTCTTGTCAGTCCGTGAATCTTAATATCCATCTGAATTGCTGTGATACCCTTATGTGTACCTGCAACCTTGAAATCCATATCACCGAAGAAGTCTTCCAATCCCTGAATATCTGTAAGTACCAGATAGTCATCATCTGTATCGCCTGTCACAAGACCTGCGGAGATACCTGCAACTGCAGATTTGATCGGTACACCTGCCGCCATCAGCGACATAGAAGATGCACAGATACTTGCCTGTGAGGTAGAACCGTTGGACTCAAAGGTCTCAGACACTGTACGGATTGCATATGGGAAATCTGTCTCACTTGGAAGTACCGGAACAAGGGCACGCTCTGCCAACGCTCCGTGACCGATCTCACGACGTCCCGGTCCTCTGGATGGCCTTGTCTCACCAACAGAATAAGACGGGAAGTTATAGTGGTGCATATATCTCTTTGATGTCTCTGCTTCATCAAGACCGTCAAGTCTCTGTGCCTCTGCGAGAGGTGCAAGCGTTGTTACTGTACAGATCTGAGTCTGTCCACGGGTAAACATCGCAGAACCGTGTACTCTCGGAATCAAATCTGTCTCTGCTGCCAATGGTCTGATCTGGTCAATTGCTCTTCCATCCGGACGCTTGTGATCTTTTAAGATCATCTTGCGGACTGTCTTTTTCTGATACTGATATACAGCTTCTCCGAGAACTGCAAGCCACTCCTCGTTCTCTGCAAATGCTTCCTCTAATTTCTCAGTAATCTGGCGGATATTTTCTTCTCTTACCTGTTTCTCATCGGTAAATACAGCCTCTTCCATTGCCTCCGGTGGAACGATTTCCTTGATTGCCGCAAACAATTCTTCCGGCACTGCACAGCTCTCATAAGCATGCTTCTCTTTTCCACACTCTGCAACGATTGTATCGATAAATGCAATCACTTTCTGGTTCAACTCATGTGCTGCAAAGATTGCATCGATCATCTGCTGTTCCGGAACTTCATTTGCTCCAGCTTCGATCATGATGACTTTCTCTTTTGTAGATGCAACTGTAAGTGCCATATCCGAAGCTTCCTTCTGTGCTGCTGTCGGGTTAAATACAAATTCTCCGTCTACAAGACCTACCTGTGTTGTAGAGATCGGTCCGTCAAACGGAATATCGGAAATACTTGTAGCGATTGCCGCGCCAAGCATTGCTGTAAGCTCTGGGGAACAATCCTGATCTACAGATAATACAAGGTTCTCCAATGTCACGTCATTGCGGTAATCCTTCGGGAATAACGGTCTCATTGGACGGTCAATGACACGACAGGTAAGAATCGCATTCTCAGATGCCTTACCCTCTCTCTTATTAAATCCTCCCGGAATCTTTCCTACTGCATATAATCTCTCATTATATTCTACGCTTAATGGGAAGAAATCAATTCCCTCTCTCGGCTTCTCAGAAGCAGTTGCTGTACATAACACAGTTGTGTCACCGTAATGCATAAGCACTGCACCGTTTGCCTGTTTTGCCACTCTGTCTACATCTACTCTCAGAGTTCTTCCGGCTAATTCCATCTCAAACTTTTTATACATAGTGTTCTCCTTTTCTTTTTCTTCGGACAGGGAACACCGAAACTACTGAAAAAAGCATTTTAAACAAATACGCTTTTCAGTGGTCTCGGTCTGGGCTCCTGCCCGTAATCTTATTAATAATATCATAGAAACATATCCATGACAAGGCTTCGGCGCATAAAAAAACTCCCATGCTGTAAAACAGCCGGGAGCTTTTATTGTTGCGTTGCTTGTCTGTATAAATTGGTTTTCTCTTACTTTCTGAGTCCTAATCTCTCGATCAGTGTACGATATCTCTCGATATCTGTCTTCTTAAGGTATGCAAGAAGTCCTCTTCTCTGACCTACCATCTTAAGAAGTCCTCTTCTTGAGTGATGATCCTTAGGATTTGCTTTGAAGTGATCTGTCAGATCGTTGATTCTAGCTGTAAGAATAGCTACCTGAACTTCCGGTGAACCTGTATCTCCGGCTGTTCTTCCGAAATCTTTAATGATCTGCTCTTTCTGTTCTTTAGAAACCATTTTGTTTTCCTCCTTATTTCTCTCTGAATTAACGCCTGATATTAAGTAATGGCTGGAGTATCCAATTACCGAACATCGGCTATCACACTGAGACAGTATAGCATACCATCTTGCAATTGTAAAGCAATATTTCTACAGTTCTTCTTCGTCATCTTCCTCTTCAACCGGAGGTTCCATAATCGCAAATGCAATATTGGTGGCATGGTCAGCTACACGCTCAAGACCGGATACAGTATCCGAGAAGATCATTCCCGCTTCCGGCGTACATTTATTTTTCGTCAAACGCTTCACATGGGCGCGCTGCAGCTTCTTTTCATCCTGGTCAATCTCATCTTCCAGACTCAAGATTTCCCGCATATGTTCCGAGTTCTTATTTGTAAACATATCCAACGAATAATGAAGGAGGCGTACTACTTTTTCCATCATATCATTCAACTGTTTCTGCGCCTTTTCACTCAGTTCGATCTTATCGTCCATTCTGCGCTTTGCCGCATCTGCAAAGTTCTCTGCATGATCTCCGATTCGCTCAATATCATTTACCACATGGAACAAGCCTCCAAGAAGATCCGCATCTGCTGTCGGCAGATCCATCTCCCCTGCTTTTACAAGATAATCGGTGATCTTGTGGTTCATAAAGTTAATATAACTTTCTGTGCGATAGATTTCCTCCACAAGTTCCGCACGCGGATTACAGAGAACATCCATACCTCTTTTCAGATTGGCGATCGCCACATTTCCCATATGCTCTATTTCTTTGATACCATCATGAACAACTGTTGTTGGGGAAATAATGTTTTTCCCTCCGATATAGTGAAGCTTAAATTCATCACCCGGTTTTTCATCCTGCCCGGGAACCACCTTATAAGTTGCCTTAACAATCCAACCCATGAACGGGAATAAAATAGCAACTTCGAACACTTTCATAATTGTGTGGACATTGGCAACCGCTCTTGCCGGATCATTGCCTGACATATGCATAATTGCATCTGTGATCGGTGTAAGTGCGAACAGCAGGATAACAAAAGAAACTGCCGATCCGACTACATTGAACAGGAAATGGATCATTGCCGCACGTTTTGCATCTTTATTTCCGCCAAGACTTGCGATCAGTGCGGAAACACAAGAACCCATATTACAGCCCAACACTAAAAACGGACAGATTGTAAATGCCAGAAGTCCCTGTGACGCCATCAAAATAACAATACCAACCGTAGCAGATGAGCTCTGTAGGATTGCAGTGATCACAAAACCTACCATCATAGCGGCAAACGGGTTTCTCAGTGATTTTAATAATTCAACAATATGTGGGGATTCTTTGATTGTTGTCATTGCGTCTCCCATAATACTGAGTCCTAAAAACAGGATACCAAATCCAAGAATCACTTCTCCGACATTTTTCACCTTTACCTTTTTACAGAACATCACCATAACAACACCGATGATTACAAATAAAGGTGCAATATCCGATAAATTAAATGCGATCAACTGACCGGTTACTGTAGTACCGATATTGGCTCCTAAGATTACTCCAGTCGCCTGCAAAAGAGTCATAAGACCTGAATTTACAAAGCTGACTACCATAACCGTCGTAGCGCTTGATGACTGAACTACCGCTGTAAATAAAATACCGACCACCATTCCGATAAATCGATTTTTCGTGAAGAATTCTAAGATTCCTCTCATTCTGGCTCCGGCTGCTTTCTCCAGCCCTTCACTCATATCTTTCATACCCAGCAGAAATAATCCAAGCCCGCCAAGCAGAGAGAAAAATGTCACCATATCCATTTGTATTCTCCTTTATCTTTGGAAATAATTTTCTCCGTAATGAATATCTTTTTCCACATAGTTTTTCAGCGCTTCCACATTCTGAAATTTCTTTTCCGGACGATGGAACTCCAGAAATTCTATGCGAACTTTTTTTCCGTAAGCGTCTGCTGTATACCCAAACAAATAACATTCTACCAGCACCTGTTCTCCATTGGATACCGTTGGCTTTCTTCCAATATTGGAGACTCCATTATACCAGATGCCATCCACATTTATTCGACTCACATACACGCCGCACGGCGGCAAAAGCTTTTCTTTTGGCCACACAACATTCATTGTCGGGAAACCAAGTGTCCTTCCCAGCTGTCTTCCATGTTCTACTATACCATTTACTCCATAACGATAACCGAGAAGTGTCTCTGCCAGTTTCATATCACCATCCTGCACCACTTCTTTAATATACGTACTGCTGATCTCGCGGCCATGATAGCGTTCTTTTTCTACTACGACTGCATGATAATCGTATTTATCCGTATATGCTTTCAACAGATCAGCGTCACCTTTCTGACCGTATCCAAAGTGAAAATCTGTCCCTACGACGACATAATCCGCATGAAAGACGCCTTTAATAATTTTCGAGATAAACTCCTCTGCCTCCATGTGGCGGAACTCATCCGAAAACGGACAGTTAATCAAATAATCAACATTTTCCAGACGTTCTTTACGTTCTTCCTTTGTCATCAGAACCTGGCGTCCACTCATATCAAATGCACACAGAGCGCTCTTTACCCCCTGCTGCTCCTGAAATGTCTTTACATTCTCCACCAATTTCTGGTGTCCTCTGTGTAAGCCATCAAATTTTCCAAAGGTCACTGCTGACTTTCCGGTGTCTGTATATTCTTTCAGACCTTCTATATACTGCATTTTTATCCCTCTCGTTATAAGCTTTCCTGATCAAAAAACATTTTCATGATCGTATAGTCTTTCTTTGCTGCCCGATATCGGTACAGACCTATGAAATGCTCCTCTTGGTCATATACCCGAACCGGTTCTTCATCACGAACATCCAGCTTATCTAAAACAGCTCTGTCCGGAAATGGATTCCCATTATAGATTAATTTCTTCCATCGATCCATGACAACAGCTTTTGGATATTCTGAAAACATCTCATCAATCGGAAGGATCAATTCTTCCAATTTACCTTTTTCCTTACTCTCTTCAATCTGAGACAGCGTATATGCGTTCTCTAGCTGAAAGTGGCTGACCTGCGTACGTAAAAGCTCTTCCATACAGCCTCCGCACCCAAGACTTTCACCAATATCATGGCAAAGTGTACGGATATATGTCCCCTTTGAACAGTGTACCCTCATTTTCACTCTCGGAAGCTCCACCTTGAGAATATCAATGTTATAGATCTTGATATTCCTCGGCTTACGCTCTACGTTTTTCCCTTCTCTGGCAAGCTCATAGAGTTTTTTTCCACCCACTTTCAACGCAGAATACATGGGCGGAATCTGCGCATAGCCTCCTTCAAAAGTGGAGATTTTCTCTCGAAGTATTGCTTCGGTAACGGAAGAGGTGTCCCTTCTCTCTAATATTTCCCCCGACACATCCTGCGTATCGGTAACAGTGCCAAGAAGCAGCACCGTTTCATACACTTTGTCTTTGTCTGTTAAGAGGTCACATAATTTTGTTGCCCTTCCAAGACACACCGGAAGCACCCCTTCCGCATCCGGATCAAGCGTTCCTGTATGACCGATTTTCTTCTGTCCCACAATGCCTCTTAATTTAGCAACTACATCATGGGAAGTAAATCCCTTTTCTTTATATACATTGATGATTCCATGTATCATACATTTTCTCCCAACTGTAGTGCAATCTGTGCAGACAAATTGTTAAGAACATCATGGACACTGCCTGTCATCGTAAAACCTGCCGCTTTTTTATGTCCGCCGCCTCCAAAATATTGCGCGATCGCACTGACATCTACGTCCTTAGAGGAACGAAGACTCACTTTATATTCATTTGGCGATATCTCGTACAAAAATATTGCAACTTCCACACCCTTAGTGTTGCGAAGCTGACTGACGATCCCTTCTAAATCCTTCGGTGTCACACCATAGAATTCCAGCGTCTTCTGACGAAAATAAGATGCAATACATTTTCCATCCATGAACAAAATACTTTCCAACATTGCACGCCCGAGAATCTGATTCTGTGCGTATGTTTTTTCATAGTAGGTGTTCTGGATGATTGCAGGAGCATCAATCCCTTTTTCCATTAATCTGGCTGCTGCCCGCATTGTAGACGGCGCAGTACATGAATATTGAAATACGCCGGTATCATGGACAATTCCAAGATATAAAGCTTCTGCTGTAGAAACACTCATCTTCTCTTCGTCCAGCAGATGATACACCAGTTCAGAAGTCGAACTCGCCTCTGGTTTAATGTGGTTTTCCTCGGCAAAGCTCTGGTTGCTGATATGATGATCGATACAAAATGTATGCGCTGCCTGTTCAAAGAGAGGTGCTGAAAAGCCCAATCGTCCCTGATCTCCACAATCCAGACACAAAAACAGGTCGTAGCTCATATTTTTTGGAATCTCGTGTCGAATCTTTTTTGTTCCCTGAAGGAACTTATAAGCCTCCGGTATCTCCTCTAAATAGACATCTACGGTTTTCTCCGGGTAATTCTCCCGAAGGTAATTGTACATTCCCATACAGGAACCTGTACAATCACCATCTGGGCGGACATGGCCTCCGATCGCAATGGTACGTGCCTCTTCAATCCTTTTACTGAACATCTTGATCACCTACTGATTCTTTCGTCACTTCATCAATCTTTCTTGACATGTTCACGCCATATTCGATGGACTGATCCAGAATAAAACGAATCTCCGGTGTATTACGCATGTTCAATGTGCGTGCAAGTTCTCTGCGGATATAACCTTCTGCGCTCTGAAGACCTTCCAATGTATCAGCCTGCGCTTTTTCATCACCTAACACGCTGATATATGCCTTACAGGTCTTAAGATCCGGAGCAACCTCCGCTGCAACTACAGATGTCCACGGGGCAACGCGGGGATCTTTGATCCCGCCCTGGATAATATTGCTGAGTTCTCTCTGCACTTCTGTATTCACTCTTGTATTTTTAATACTTCGTTTTCTCATATTCTATTCCCTTCCTTCCACGGCAGGGATATGGTTTTTACAAACAACTATCTTGGGATCTCAACCATCTTAAATGCTTCTACCTGATCTCCCTCTTTGACATCGTTAAAGTTTGCAAATACAAAACCACATTCATAACCTGCTCTTACTTCTTTTACATCGTCTTTGAAACGTTTCAGTGATGCAAGGGCGCCTTCGAAGATTACAATGCCATCTCTTGTGATGCGAACAGAACAATCTCTTTCAAATGTTCCGTCCAGCACATAAGAACCGGCGATCGTTCCCACACCGGAAGCCTTAAATGTCTGACGAACCTCTGCGTGTCCGAGCACTTTCTCTTCAAAGATCGGATCAAGCATACCTTTCATTGCCGCCTCCACATCTTCAATCGCGCTGTAAATGACACGGTACAGACGAATATCTACGCCTTCTCTCTCTGCTGTCTCTTTGGCAGTTGCATCCGGACGGACATTAAATCCGATAATGATCGCATTCGATGCTGAAGCAAGACTTACATCTGACTCATTGATCGCGCCGACACCGCCATGAATGATCTTGACAACAACTTCGTCATTGGAAAGTTTCAAAAGGCTCTGTTTCATTGCCTCTACAGATCCCTGTACATCAGCTTTTACTACAATTCCAAGTTCTTTTAAGTTACCTTCCTGAATCTGGGTAAACAGATCATCCAATGATAATTTAGACTTGGTTTCCTCTAACAATTTTACTTTGCTCTGAGAAATAAATGTCTCTGCAAAGCTTCTTGCATCTTTATCATTTGCACATCCTACAAATACCTCTCCGGCATTCGGAACGTCATTCAGTCCGAGGATCTCTACCGGAACAGACGGACCTGCTTCTTTCACACGTCTTCTTTTATCATCCATCATAGCGCGGACTTTACCGTGAGCAGATCCTGCTGCAATGGCGTCTCCAACACGGAGTGTACCTTTCTGTACAAGGACAGTTGCCACAGAACCGCGTCCTTTATCAAGCTGTGCTTCTAATACAAGACCTCTTGCTCTTCTATTTGGATTTGCTTTTAATTCCAACACTTCCGCAGTAAGAAGAATCATTTCCATTAAATCTTCGATACCTTCTCCGGTCTTTGCAGAAACCGGAACAAAGATTGTGCTTCCGCCCCAGTCTTCCGGAATGAGTTCATACTCTGTAAGCTCCTGTTTTACACGTTCGATATTTGCACTTGGCTTATCAATCTTATTCACAGCGACAATAATCTCTACACCGGCTGCTTTCGCATGGTTGATTGCTTCTACTGTCTGTGGCATTACACCGTCATCGGCAGCTACTACAAGAATTGCAATATCTGTAGACTGAGCACCTCTAAGTCTCATAGCTGTAAACGCTTCATGTCCCGGTGTGTCAAGGAATGTAATCTTCTCGCCATTTGCCTCGACAACAGAAGCTCCGATATGCTGTGTGATTCCTCCTGCCTCTCCTCCGATTACATTCGTATGGCGGATTGCATCCAAAAGAGATGTTTTACCGTGGTCAACGTGTCCCATAACACAGACAACCGGCGGACGTTTCTTCATTTTCTTTTCGTCCTCTTCTTCTTCCTTGAGAAGTTCTTCAATCACATCGACTACTTCTTCTTTTTCGCAAAGCACATCAAATTCTAATGCGATTTCTTCTGCTGTCTCATAATCGATTTCTTGATTGACTGTTACAATTTTCCCCTGCATAAAGAGCTTTTTCACAATCACAGATGGTACGATTTTCATCTTATCAGCCAACTCTTTGATTGTCAAAACTTCCGGAATCACAATGGATTTAATCTCTTCTTCCTGTTTCTGCTCCTTTGGTTGCGGCTTCTGCATCTGTTTCTGTCCCTTTAACATACGCTCATCATCTTCATGACGGTAGTCTCTCTTCTTATGGTCGTCTTTTCCTTTGCCTTTATTACTTCTCTGAGGTTTCTGTGTAGGAGCTTCCGGCGCCGGAATGGAAGATGCATTATTTTTTCTATCCTGTCTTCTGTCACCGAACTGTCCGCCTTGGCGACGATCACCACGGTCGTTTCTTCTGTCATTGTTTCTGTCGCCGCGGTCCTGTCTTCTATCGTTATTTCTGTCGCCGCGGTCGTTTCTTCTATCATTATTTCTATCGCCGCGGTCCTGTCTTCTATCGTTATTTCTATCACCAAACTGTCCGCCTTGACGACGATCGCCACGGTCATTTCCTCTGTCAGAGCGCTCCTGTCTTCTGTCGCCGTTTCTGCCGCCGCGGTCCTGTCTCTCTGAACGTGTATCGTTCATCCGACGCTCCGGCTGTGCTTTTTCTACTGCCTTCTCCGCTGGTTTCTCCACCGGTTTTTCTACCGGTTTCTCCACTGGTTTCTCTACCGGCTTTTCTACTGGTTTCTCTACTGGTTTTTCTACCGGTTTCTTTACTGGTTTCTCCTGTACAGGCTGTACTTTCTCGGCTTCCTGTTTCGGAACTGCATGACCCTTCGCAGGACGACCGTTATTCACCTGCATTGGTCTTCCCTGTGAAGCTGCCGGTTTTCCTGCCGGACGTTTTCCTGATTTGTTACCATTCTTTGTATTCTGAGGACGGAACACCTGCACAATACTTTTTTTCTTCGGTACCTCTGCCGCTTTTTCTTCTGTCTTCTCTGATTTACCAAAGGAGTTTCTTACGATCTCGGCATCTGCCTCCTCCAGTGAACTCATATGACTTTTTACTTCTATATTCTTCTCGCCAAGAAATTCAACTACTTCTTTACTTGACACATTTAATTCTTTTGCTAATTCATATACTTTAATTTTTGCCATCTACACGACCTCCTTTACACAGTCTGACTCTCTTCTGCTTTTATATGCTTTAAGATCCCTTTTGCAAACCCCTCATCAAGGACTGCAAGAGATGCCCGCATCTCTTTTCCCATCGCATGCCCAAGAGTATCTTTATCTTTATAAAAATAGATTGGAACTTCATAAAATTCACACATGTTTTGGAATTTTTTCTTTGTATTATCAGAAGCATCATCCGCAACAAGCACTAGAAATGCTCTCCCCGACTTCACTTCTTTTTCGGTACAAAATTCTCCGCTTGCCGTCTTACCTGCTCTTGTTGCAAGACTGACCAGTGATAAGACTTTACTCTGACTCAATCTCATTCATCTCCTTTTCCAGAACCTCATAAACTTCTGTTGGAATCGCCTGTTTGAACGAACGCTCAAGTCCTTTATTCTTTACTGCTTTGAGCAAACACTCTCTGCAAGGACAAATATACGCGCCTCTTCCGTTTTTCTTTCCTGTGGCATCCAAAGAGAAGTCTCCTTCTTCTGTACGAACAATACGGATCATCTCTTTTTTACTTTTCATTTCCTGACATCCCACACATTTACGCATAGGAACTTTCTTATTCTTCACTGAATTCCTCACCATTTTCTTCGTAATTTTCGTCGTAGTCCTCTTCGTACTCCTGCTCATAAACGCCTTCCATCAACTCCATATAGTTTTCCGGAAGTTCGCCGGACTCAATTGCCTGTGACTCACTCTTAATATCAATCTTAAATCCGGTAAGTCTTGCCGCCAGTCTTGCGTTCTGACCTTCTTTACCAATCGCAAGAGATAACTGATAATCCGGCACGATTACACTTGCCACTTTCTCATCCGGATCTGCCATAACGGAAATAACTTTTGCCGGACTTAATGAATTCTCAATTAAGATCGCCGGATTATCACTCCAGTTAATGATATCGATCTTCTCACCACGCAGCTCTTGTACGATGGCGTTCACTCTTGCACCGTTCATTCCTACGCATGCTCCTACCGGATCAACGTCTGGATCGTTGGACCATACTGCAATCTTGCTTCTGCTTCCTGCTTCTCTTGCAATACTTTTGATCTCAACAATTCCATCTTTAACTTCCGTCACTTCTGACTCAAACAAACGCTTCACAAGTTCCGGATGTGTACGGGACACTAAAATCTTAGGTCCTTTCGTTGTATTCTTAACTTCTACTACGTACAGTTTAATTCTCTCTGTCGGCTTAAATACTTCGCCTTTCACCTGCTCGTTTTCTGTAAGCATAGCGTCTGCTTTTCCAAGATTAATGCTCACATTTTTGCCCACATAACGCTGTACGATACCTGTAACGATATCTTTTTCTTTTTCAAAATACTGATCATAGACTACTTTACGCTCTTCTTCGCGGATCTTCTGTAAGATCAGGTTCTTTGCATTCTGTGTTGCAATACGTCCAAAAGATTTTGATTCAATCGGAATCTGGACAATATCACCAATATCATATTTTCCATCAATATTTCTTGCATCTTCAAGACTGATCTGCTCTAATGTATCTTCTACTTCTTCTACCACTTCTTTTTCTGCAAATAACTGATAGTCACATGTTTCTTTATCCATGATCACTTTCACATTGTCTGCTTTTCCAAAATGATTTTTGCATGCATTGAGAAGGGAGTTCTCAATCGCCTCCAACAAAGTCTCTTTGCTGATGTCTTTTTCTTTTTCTAAAATATTCAACGCTTCTAATAATTCTGTGTTCATTCTACTTCTCCTCCTAAATTAAAAATCGAACGCAAGGCGTATAAGCGCAATATCGCCTTTCTCAAATGTTTTTAAAGTTTCATCATCCAGTTCAATTGTCACGGTATCTTTGTCATAGTCTTTCAAAATACCCGTAAACTCTTTTTGTTTATCTATCATACGGTAAGTCCTGATATCTACTTCTTTACCAAGACTCCGTTTGAAATCCTTTTCTTTTTTAAGCGGTCTTCCAAGCCCCGGAGAGCTTACTTCCATAATATAAGTATCATCAATATAATCTTTTTCATCCAGAATATCTGACAATCTGCGGCTTACCTTCTCGCAGTCATCAATACTGATACCACCTTCTTTGTCAATATATGTGCGAAGATACCATGTGCCTCCTTCTTTTACATATTCCACATCCACCAGTTCAAATCCATATTCCTCTACGATGGGAAGTAATATTTCCTCTGTCTTCTGTTCATAAACTTCTCTTTTTGACAACGTATAATTCCTCCTTGCCGCAAATTTTGTCCATAGGACTTTCAGTTATCTGCTCATCAACAAAGAAGAGTGAACTTTCGTTCACTCTTCTGCCGATTCCTCTATGTTACTGTCATTAAGTATAACACTCTCTTCTTTGAAATGCAAGGGGTATAAATGGATTTCTATTCTATTCATATAAATAGATTTCTATTCTATTCATTTTTCCGTATTTCCTCCACAAGACTGTTCTTTCTCTGCGGAGCATATGCAAGATACGGCACCACGATACCGAAAAGAATTAAGAACGGACATGCCACCAGCATTGGCCAGATGACAAACTTATATTTCATAAACCATATGCCTCCCGACAGAACACGGACTACTGTAAATGAAAACAAACTTCCAAAGACAAGCACTGCCAGTATTGTAATTCCCGCATAATAGAGCCCCTCCAGAATCAGCATACGAAGAAGCTGCTTCTTCGTCATACCGATTGCTTCCATCATGGCAAATTCTTTTCGTCTCGTCACAACATTGGTCAATACCGAATTAATAAAATTCAAAATACCGATCAGACCGATGACAATACTAAGTGTTCCGCCTACTAAAATAAAAAGATTCTTCATTCCTGCGAACTCATCAATATACTTCTGTTTCGATTCATAATCCATCAAAGGTTCCGTTGTTGTCGTATAATTTTCGACAAATTGTCCGTAAGATTTCTCTTTCTGATCTTCCACGTTCATAAGATAGCTCATAAGGAAATCTGCTGATTCCATCTCTTTAAATATATCTGCTGTTGTATAATAACAGAACATAATACTGTATCGGTTTGTAAGCGCATAATAATTTTCTTTTATCACCGATAAGATTTCAAACTCTCTCTTACTTCCGTCAGGAAGAACCAGTGTCACCTTATCTCCCGCATGATGCGCCATTTCCTTTTCATTCACTACACCATTATCATCGGTAGTGGCGCTGTAAAGCAGATATTTCCCAGAAGCCAGTTTCTCTTTGATCACTTTTACAACCACTGTCCGCCCTTTGCTCCTCGCCAGATTGGGCCATGCCATCTTCCAGATTTTTCCTCCATCTGTAGATTTTTTCTGCTTGTCTTGCCCACTTTTATTTTTCCCTTTTCGAAGTGCACCAATTTCCGCACCTTCCGTATAACGGACTGCCTCCACCGGTGAAACTCTCGCCGCAATCTTCGCCGGTTTTCGAATGGAAATCAATACCGTACGCATGAAGCTCCACATATTTTCGGTCTCCTGTCCACAACGTATCTATCAGCTGTTCTCTCGTAAGGGTCTGACCGATGTGTTCCGTAAAAAGTTTCAACAACTTCTGTTCTGTCTTACTTAAAACAATCTCCTGTCCATCTGCCAGATATCTCATTTCATCATAGAAAAACTGAAATCTTTCATCCTCATACCCATACGATTCTGTCTGCCGGATGCGAAAGCGCATTCGCTCCACTCTTGCCCGAAGTACCATCAAGCTAAAGGGCTTGGTAATATAATCATCTGCCCCCAGCCTAAACCCTGTCACTTCGTCAATTTCCAAATCGTTGGCGGTCAGCATCAACACCGGGATCTGGGAAGCCCGACGAATCTCTTTTAACAACTCATATCCACTTCCATCAGGGAGATTGACGTCCAGAAGTACCATATCAACTGCATTGTTTTTCCAGATCTCCTGTGCCTGTGCCAGCGTTAATGCACTTAAAAACTCAACGGCTTCCTCCTTTAACGCCAGTGCAATCCCCCGATTTAATCCTCTATCGTCTTCTACAATCAATATCTTATATGTATTCAACGCCACTCGCCCCGCTTAAATGCCATCATCATCTCATTGGTAAGACTGCAGTCCTCATCTTTCACAGGCATCTCATCTCTTTCAAACCATTCTGCAAGAGCAAGTTCTTCCTGATCCAGCTTAATTTCCGCCTCGCCGTCCAGCTCACAGAAGAAGCCCATCAGCAATGTATCTGACATAGACCATGGCTGACTCTTGTAATAACGAAGATTTTTTACCTTTAAGCCAACTTCTTCCATCACTTCGCGGTGCACCGTTTCTTCAATGGTTTCTCCCACTTCATTAAAACCTGCAAGAAGCGCATATTTTTTAAATTCTCTGCCTGCATATTTTGACATGAGAATTTTATTTTCGTGCGTAACGCCAATGATAACCGCCGGACAGATCTTCGGGAATTCCATCAACCCGCAGGAAGGGCAGCGCATCATTCGTTCCTTTTCATCATGAACCATGGGCTTCCCGCACCTTCCGCAGAAACGTCTTGTTTCATACCAGCGGGAAAGCTGCCATCCTGTAATGCCGGCAAATGATAAATATTTTGGTTTTGAAGCACGAAAGAAGCTGACATCTTCCCACTCGTATGTGCTGTGTTCACAGAGAGCCTCTCCACTCTTAGCACCTCCAAGATAAAATCTCCTGTCATCTATGGTAAATAAATATATATATGTATGATATAAATCACCTTCATCCACGCCCGCATTCACCGCTTCTTTGAACGTGGGATATACCACTTCTTCCCCCTCCCGACGAAGCAACAGGTTTCTTCCTTTGTAGCATAGAAGAATACTGTTCGCCGTAGGTTTTATGGGCTGATATTCATTTCTATATTGATGTGGTGCAATATCCTGTATCATTTCTATCCTCTCGCTTTCGTTCCATTGGTATCTCGTTTTCCAAGCTTCAATCGGTTCAGCGTCACTTCACGGTCTCGATAGCTTACTTTGGTTTCTGTTCCTTCCTCAAAGAGATATACCGACTCCAGTTCATCGTCCTTCTTTAACTTGATTCCACGAACACCGACTGCTCCTTTTTTCTTCTCCGACACTTCTTCTGCCGAGAATCTTAAGAAATATCCGTCCTTGGTCTGTAATACAATCTGCTGATTATCGTTAATCACCTGCACGCTTGCCACTTGATCTTCCGCTTGAAGCTTTGTAGCTGCAATCGTACGCTTCGCCACTTGAAATTCAGTACCTTCTACTTTCTTCACCATCCCCTGCTTTGTGGCAAACAGTAATTTTGCATAGCGAAGCTGCTCCCCGTCACAGATGTAGATCAATTCTTCTTTTGTACTGTCATAATTACTTACATTGTCAATCGGAAGTCCCTTATCACGGAATTTTCCAAACGGAAGATCCAGCACTTTAATCTGATGCATCTTGCCCTCCGCAGTAAAAATACATAGTTTTCCTGTATTCAGACAGTGTACAATATATTTATTCTCGTTATCTGCCGCCTCTTTATTTCTCTCGTAGGTCGCCACATCTACTGTCTTGGCATACCCAAAGCGATCCATCAGGAACACAACTCCCTGCTCTTCAATCTTCTTCTCTTCGTATACTGCCTCTTCTGCATTTTCCACTACCGTGCGGCGTTTTCTCGCAAATTCTTTCTTGAATCTATCAAGATCCTCGATAATAACATCCGACATAGAACTATAATTATTTAAAATATCTTCATATCTTGCAATATTGGCAAGTGTGGTCTCGTGCTCTTTCATCAGAGCTTCAATCTCAAGACCAATGAGCTTGTATAGACGCATCTCCAAAATCGCTGTCGCCTGCCGCTCCGTAAATCGAAGCATAGCCGCCATCTTCTTGGAAATGCCGGATTTGAACTTAATATTTTCTGTTACGCCTTTGGTCAGACACGCCTTAGCGTCTTTCACTGACTGACTTCCTCTTAAAATCTCAATAATGAGATCGATCACATCACATGCCTTAATAAGACCTTCTTGTATCTCTTTTTTATCTAATTCTTTCGCAAGAAGATTCTTATACTTTCTCGTCGCAAGCTCGAACTGGAAATCTACATGGTGCTCAATGATTTTCTTAAGCCCCATCGTCTCCGGTCTTCCATTTGCAACCGCAAGCATATTTACCCCGAAAGTATCTTCCAAGCGAGTCTTCTTATAGAGCATATTCGTCAGATTCTCTATGTCCGCACCTTTTTTTAATTCAATGACGATGCGGATTCCTTCCTTGGAAGACTGGTTGGAAATATCCACGATATCGCTGGTCTTCTTAGATTCTACCAGTGCACAGACATCATTTAAGAATTTCCCGATTCCTGCTCCGATCATTGTATAAGGAATCTCTGATATCACAAGGCGTTTTTTACCGCCTTTCATCTCTTCTACATCCACTTTTCCGCGAATCCGAATCTTTCCGGTTCCGCTTTCATAAATATCAACGAGATCGTCTTTATTTACTACAATACCGCCGGTTGGAAAGTCCGGTCCTTTGATATATTTCATCAGCTGTCTTGTGCTGATATCATCATTTTTCATGTAAGCCTTTACAGCGTCAATCACTTCTCCCAGATTGTGAGTTGGAATGCTGGTAGCCATACCGACCGCAATACCTTCCGCACCATTAACCAGAAGATTTGGCACCCTTACCGGCAGAACTTCCGGCTCTTTCTCTGTTTCATCAAAGTTCGGCACAAAGTCGATGACATCTTTATCAAGGTCCGATAAATAAGCTTCCTGCGTAATCTTGGCAAGTCTTGCCTCTGTATAACGCATTGCAGCCGCTCCGTCTCCTTCGATTGATCCGAAGTTGCCGTGACCGTCTACCAATGTCATTCCCTTCTTAAATTCCTGTGCCATGACAACCAACGCCTCATAGATGGAGCTGTCACCGTGCGGGTGGTATTTACCCATTGTATCTCCCACAATACGGGCGCACTTTCTGTACGGTCTGTCATAACGGATACCAAGCTCGTGCATGTCATAGAGCGTTCTCCTCTGTACAGGCTTTAGTCCGTCTCGCACATCCGGCAGCGCTCTTGCCACAATTACGCTCATGGCATAGTCAATATATGATTTCTTCATCAGCTCTGAATACTCAGTTCTTATGATCTGTGAATCCTGCATTTCTTTGTCTCCCTTTTATACATCCAACTCTGCTTCCGCAGCGTTTTCATAGATAAATGTTCTTCTCGGCGGCACCTCTGTACCCATCAGCATTTCTGTCACATCCGATGCCATTCTTGCGTCTTCGATCTCCACACGCTTCAAAATCCTCGTCTCCGGATTCAGGGTTGTCTCCCACAACTGCTCCGCGTCCATCTCGCCAAGACCTTTGTATCTCTGCAGCGTAAATGGACCATCGTGAGTTTTCCGGTATCTCTCTAATGCTTTATCATCGTAGAGATATTCCTCTTCTCCCTTTTTCGGCATTGCTTTATAAAGAGGCGGCATGGCAATGTAAATATGTCCCTCGTCGATCAGCTCTCTCATAAAACGATAAAATAACGTCAAAAGGAGTGTAGAAATATGCGCGCCGTCCACATCCGCATCCGCCATAATAATAATTTTGTCATAGCGAAGTTTACTGATATCAAAATCATTTCCATATCCTTCTGAAAAACCGCATCCAAACGCATTGATCATTGTCTTGATCTCCGCATTGGCAAGCACCTTGTCTATACTTGCTTTCTCCACATTTAAAATCTTACCGCGGATCGGAAGGATCGCCTGATACATACGGTCTCGCGCTGTCTTGGCAGAGCCGCCCGCAGAATCTCCCTCTACAATAAAGATTTCACACTTGGAAGCATCTCTGCTCTCACAGTTGGCAAGCTTTCCGTTGCTGTCGAAAGAATATTTCTGCTTTGTCAACAAATTTGTTTTCGCTTTCTCCTCTGTCTTTCGAATCTTTGCTGATTTCTCCGCACATCCGATCACTTTCTTAAGATTTTCAAGATTTCGGTCAAAATACCGCACAATCTCTTCACCGGTCACCTTACTGGTTGCTTTCGAAGCATCCGGGTTGTCCAGCTTTGTCTTCGTCTGCCCTTCAAATCTTGGGTCCGGATGCTTGATGGAAATAATTGCAGTCATTCCATTTCTCACATCAGCCCCGGTAAAATTCGAATCTTTTTCCTTCAGAATACCAAGCTCTCTGGCATACTGGTTGATCACAGTTGTAAAGGTGGTCTTAAATCCGGTCAAGTGGGTTCCGCCTTCACTGTTATAAATATTATTACAGAATCCGAGAATATTTTCGTGGAATTCATTCACATACTGAAAGGCTGCTTCAACCTCAATACCGTCTGACTCCCCTTTGAAATATACCGGCTCATGAATGGCTTCTTTTTTCGAATTCAGATCTTTGATAAAGCCAAGAATCCCATCCGGCTCGTGATACACGATCTTTTCTTTCTCTGCTCCGCGCAGATCTTCAAAGATAATCGTAAGCGACGGGTTCAAATATGCGGTCTCATGCATTCGGCTCTTTACATCATCTGCTTTAAATTTTGTCTTTTCAAAAATCGTATCATCAGGAAGGAAGTTTACTTTTGTTCCTGTCTTCTTCGTCTTCCCGATCTTTGGAAGCAGTCCGTCTTCCAATTCTACAACCGGAAGCCCCTTCTCATAGCGGTCGTGATGTATATATCCCTCCCGGCTGATCTCCACATCCATATATACAGACAATGCATTTACAACAGAAGATCCCACTCCGTGAAGACCTCCGCTTGTCTTATAGGCAGAATCATCGAATTTTCCTCCGGCATGAAGTGTCGTATATACAAGGCGGGCTGCCGGTACTCCCTTGGCATGCATTCCAACCGGAACTCCACGTCCGTTATCGGCAACCGTAGCCGAACCGTCTTTTTCAAGTGTTACTCTGACTTCACTGCAATACCCTGCCAGATGCTCATCCACCGCATTGTCAACGATCTCATAGATCAAATGATTCAGCCCCTTTGTGGACACACTTCCTATATACATTCCCGGTCTTTTTCTGACCGCTTCTAACCCTTCTAAAACTGAAATACTTTCTGCATCATATGTATTTTTCTTTGTCATTACACAGATATCCTTTCGCATACTTTTCCATACTGCATTTATCTTAGCACGAAATCTAGACTGAATCAAATATATTTTACGGATCCAGCACACTATCTAGTGTTTTTGCCAACACGACCATCGCATTTTTCATTTCTTCCACCGTATTCGTCTGAGCGCCCGCTTCGATCAGCAGACTCTTTGGTTTCAAATGCATGTTATAGCGATAACTCTTAAGATAAATTCTCCGCGTAAAGCCCGGATACATCTTAGCTGCTGCCAACTGCATCTGCAAGGAAAATGCTAAATTGTCTTCTATATAGGGATTACTCAAATATCCAATATCGCCATTCGCCTTAGATCGGCTTAAACCATTAAAAAACATGATCTGCGCCGTCTGTTTCCCGCCAATGTCTGTAACCAGATGCGTAGATTCTCCCACCCCGTCTCTGTGAAGATCAATGACAACTTCTATACTGGGATTCTCTTTTAATATCTTCTGAACCTGCGGTTCCGCTAACTGATAAGCCTTACTTCTGTCCATATTTCCGTCAATGAGATCATAGACCCCCTCGTGATGCAGCGTAGGGATTCCATATGTATCATTAAGGATTTTTGTTAAATATGCTCCCATGCCCATAATCGTGTCACTGACTTCCCCGGATCTGGAGTCCTGAAATGCCTCCTGCGAGTGTGTGTGGTAAATGAGCACCTTCGGTCCTTCTTTTTCTTTATTTAGCTTCATATCTTTCCCAAGAAGCTTTTCTGCATTTAACTGCCCGTCTTTTAACGACGTGCTGCTGTCAATGGTATAAAAATGACTGATCAAATACTCCGGATCCTTTAAATCTTCCATGACAATCTCCGATTGTCCCGCTGAAGCTTCCAGCACTTCTTTGCTTTCCTCTTCTCCGATTAATTTTCCGTCTGCATCTACCGCATTTTCATCTGCCGCCTGTTTTGCAAGAATCATTTCATACGTTTCCTTGTCCTCTACATCTGTGGCAGCAGGGTCCAGCTCTTCCATATACATTCCAAGCGGAATCAGTTCCGCTGCATTTCTTGCAAGCCAATGTGCTGGAGAAAGACCTCTATCGCCGGAAGACACTTTTGCAAAAGCCGGAAGATACGTCATTTCTGCCTGCCTCAGCAAAAAACTGCTAAGCTCCATCCGGTTTTCCTGTATCATCCACTCTTTCTTTTTATTCATATGAAATCCTATATATACAATCAATACACACAAAACAGCAACCATTAATATTTGACTGACTCTTTTTTTCTGCTTCAACCTACCATCTCCATCTTACCTTTTTCACGCTCTGCTTGTTGGGGAAACTTACGTCTATACTATATGATGATAGATTCGTCATTATGTGCATGTCCCTGTTCAAATAATAAATTCAGCGCTTCAGAAATCGTATAGCTAATTCTTTTTACTGTCTCATCAATATCTTTGGGCGTCACATAGAGTCCATTTAAATGGGGTGAAATCAATTCCTTGACAAGTTCATATTTCTCTGCCGCATTATATCCTTGTAACACTACACCTACACCTTTTAACGTCTCCGATGACTCTAATGCCTTGATCAGATTCTCCATCGTATCATTGACAATCGTAGCCGCATCTACCACGGTCGGAACACCAATGGCGATCACCGGAACGCCTACTGTTTCTTCCGTAATCCCATTTCTGTGGTTACCAACTCCCGAACCCGGATGAATCCCCGTATCTGCAATTTGTATCGTCCGATTTAAACGTCTGGAACTTCTTGCCGCCAAGGCATCTACCGCAATGATGAGATCCGGCTTCGTCTCTTGCACTACACCGCGGATGATTTCCACCGTCTCCATCCCGGTCTGCCCCATAACCCCAGGTACGATCGCGCTGACCAAATGGATGGCTTCTTCACCCATCGCATATTTTCCATATTCTTTTACGACATGACGGGTAATATTTAAATGATCAGCCACAAAGGGACCTAAAGCATCCGGCGTCACCTGTCGATTTCCAAGTCCGACTACGAGGACAGAATAATCTTCTTTATCCACTTGAATAAAGCGTGTGAGAAGTGACTTCAGTTTTTCCGAAATTTCCCGATGATAGCCTTCATCCGGAACAGCCATTTCCGGCGCTTCAACAGTGATATAAGTTCCAACCGGACGTTTCATTGTTCTGGCTCCGTTTTCCGTCTCAATTTTTACAGTCGTGACACATATTTCTGACTCCTCATCATACTCTTCTTCCAACACAACACCCTGTACCTCTACATGATCCGAATCAAAACGCTCCTTTTGCTCCAATGCCAAGTCTGTCCGCACATTATACTTCTCGATCATCCGCCTATCCTCCGCTTTTTTCATAGTAACTTCAATATATTCTTTAGTTTTTACATTATTTTGAGAAATATGTATTGACAGAAACATTTTTGCAGTCTAAAATAGATTCGTATGTTTCGTTAGAACGTCCGTGTCCGGCTCTAACGAACTGGAATCGATAAAGTCGAAATATTTAAATCGGAGGTGGACAAATTGGCTAACATCAAATCAGCTAAGAAGAGAATCTTAGTAAACGAAACAAAAGCAGCTAGAAACAAAGCTATCAAATCTAAAGTAAAAACTTATGTAAAAAAAGTTGAGACAGCTGTTGCTAACAAAGATGCAGAGGCTGCTAAAGCAGCATTAAAAGAGGCTACTGTAGAAATCAACAAAGCTGGAAGCAAAGGTGTATATCACAAAAACACATGTTCCAGAAAGATTTCCCGTCTCGCAAAAGCTGTAAACGGAATTGCTTAATTATAAACGAACATAAAAAAACAGCCATACCGTCATGTGGCTGTTTTTTTGATTGATTTATTAATTTGGGACGTAGCATTTTTACAAAAAGCTACGTCCCAAATTGCATTTTGACCTGTCCTTTTTTAGTTATTGATCAGTTTATCTTCACCGTTCCAGCTGTAAAGTTTTCTAATCTCTTCTCCTACTTTCTCTGATGGATGTTCAGCAGCAAGTTTTCTCATTGCTTTGAAGTGTACCTGACGTCCTGCATTAGACATATCAACAAGGAAGTCTTTTGCAAATGTACCGTCCTGAATATCGGATAAGATCTGTTTCATTGCTTTCTTTGTATCTTCTGTAATGATCTTTGGTCCTGTAATGTAATCACCATACTCTGCTGTATTAGAAATAGAATATCTCATTCCTGCAAAGCCGCTCTGGTAAATAAGATCAACGATCAGTTTCATTTCATGGATACATTCGAAGTAAGCATTTCTTGGATCATAGCCTGCTTCGCAAAGTGTCTCAAAACCTGCCTGCATAAGTGCACATACACCACCGCAAAGTACTGCCTGCTCACCAAAGAGGTCTGTCTCTGTCTCTGTTCTGTATGTAGTCTCAAGAAGACCTGCTCTTGCTCCACCGATTGCAAGACCGTAAGCAAGTGCACGATCCCATGCTTTTCCGGTATAATCCTGCTCTACTGCTACTAAGCAAGGAGTTCCCTTTCCTGCCTGATACTCGCTTCTTACTGTATGACCCGGAGCCTTTGGAGCAATCATCGTAACGTCTACGTTTTTCGGTGGTTTGATACATCCGAAATGAATGTTAAATCCATGTGCGAACATAAGCATGTTGCCTTCCTCAAGGTTGGGCTCAATGTCTTTCTTATACATATCTGCCTGAAGCTCATCATTGATCAGGATCATAATGATGTCTGCCTGTTTTGCCGCCTCTGCTGCTGTGAACACCTCTAATCCCTGTGCTTCAGCCTTTGCCCATGATTTACTTCCCTCATAAAGTCCTACGATAACATCACAACCAGATTCTTTTAAGTTAAGGGCGTGCGCATGTCCCTGACTTCCGTAACCGATAATCGCAATTTTCTGTCCCTCTAATACAGATAAATTACAATCTTCCTGATAAAAAATTCTTGCTGCCATTTTGCATTCCTCCTAAAATAATAAATTCTTATTCTATTTATTAAACAAGGCTGGCAATTAACCGGTCTTATTTAAAATCATAGTTTAATTGTCACTGATGTTTCCACTCTCATCAATATATGTTACGTCTTTGATTCCTCTCTTAAGACCGGTAATACCCGTTCTTGCAAGTTCCAGAATCTCATATCCATCCAACAGATTAAGGAAACCGTCCAGTTTTGACTGTGTTCCTGTAAGCTCCACCATCAAAGATTCTTTTTCTACGTCTACAATCTTGGCGCGGAAAATATCTGCAACGGAGATGATCTCCGCTCTCTCTGAAGCGTTGGCACGGATTTTCACCATGATAAGTTCTCTGTATACAGATTCCGATGGATCTAATACTTTAATCTCTACAATATCTTCAAGCTTTCGAACCTGCTTTTCAATCTGTGATAAGATCAGCTCGTCTCCACTTGCCACAATTGTAATTCTCGTAAATCTCGGATCTGCTGTCAGCCCGGCGGTAATGCTGTCAATACTGTACCCGCGTCTACTGAACAATCCTGATATCCGGCTCAATACACCGGGATTATTATCTACGATCAATGAATAAACTCTCTGCATATCACACCTCTTCCCCACTCGATTACAAAAAACAGAGTGCGTTCTGTTTTGTAAATAATAACAATATCCCCGCCATTTGTCAAGAGTATTCTCGCTGATTTTTGTGAAACATTTTTACAAACAAAAATTCTATCCATTTATCCAAAAGTTTATCAAAAATGATCCAGCTTTCACTTGTGCCCGCCGATTAAAAAAGGTATAATTGGAACTGTATGTTTCTACATATAAGTAATTTTAGAAAACGGAGACAATCAATATGAGTAAAACAAATCAAAAACAGCGTGAGGAATTTCGCACACGTCTGGGATTTATCGTTGCCTGCATCGGCTCTGCGGTCGGTATGGGCAATATCTGGATGTTTCCCTACCGCACCGGCAAATTCGGAGGCGCTGCATTTTTAATCCCATATTTTATCTTTGTAATCCTCCTTGGCTTTTCCGGAGTGATCGGTGAAATGGCTTTTGGGCGCAGCGTAAAAGCGGGTCCTTTAGGCGCTTTTGCCTCTGCAATGGAAATGCGTTTTGGAGAAAAGAGCAGAAAATGGGGTAAGCTGATCGGAATGATCCCTGTCATCGGATCTCTTGGCATTGCAATCGGATATTCCGTCGTTGTAGGCTGGTTTTTAAAATATCTGTTTGCCGCTCTCACCGGACAGCTTACAAAGATTGAAGACATGGGAAGTTACTTCGGTTCCCTTGCTGTTTCTTTCGGCAGTATCGGCTGGCAGATGCTGGGACTTGGTCTTACTTTTTTAATTATGATTCTCGGAGTGACAAAAGGAATCGAGAAAATGAACAAGCTTATGATGCCTGTCTTTTTCATTTTCTTCATCATCCTGCTCGTACGTGTCGCCACACTTCCGGGCGCCCTTGACGGCTATCGCTATTTACTTGTCCCAAACTGGGAACAATTGGGAAATATCAAGACTTGGGTATATGCTCTCGGGCAGGCATTTTTCTCCTTATCTTTAGCCGGGTCCGGAACAATTGTATATGGAAGCTATTTAAAGAAAGATATTGATGTTGTAGGCTGTGCCAAAAATGTAGCTTTCTTTGATACTTGTGCGGCGCTCCTTGCCGGTATGGTCGTTATTCCTGCGGTATTTGCTTTCCAGCTTGACGTTGCAAGCGGACCGCCGCTTATGTTCATTACACTTCCTGCTGTTTTCCAGCAGATGCCTTTTGGCGGATTATTTGCAATTATTTTCTTCGTTGCAGTATTATTTGCCGCTATTACTTCACTGATGAACTTATTCGAGACACCGATTGAAGCATTGCAACAGCAGTTTAGCCTTTCCCGCGGATGGGCAGTCGGCATTATCGCTGTCATTTCTGCCGCTGTCGGTATCTTTATCGAAAGCGGAGATGCTGTCGGCGCATGGATGGATGCGGTGTCTATCTATATTATTCCACTGGGCGCTCTTCTTGCCGGAATCATGTTCTTCTGGGTATGCCCGAAAGGCTATGCTAGAAAACAGGTAGAACTCGGTGCCTCCAAGCCCCTTGGCAAATGGTTTGAACCAGTAACAAAATACGTATTTGTAGGTATTACATTGATCGTCTATGTTTTAGGCATATTTTTTGGCGGAATCGGTTAGATTCCGCCAAATTTAAATTCTGGCCACAACTGGCTTCATTCCTTCCAGTCCGATGACCATGATCGGAGCTCCTTGTGGGATTTCCGTTCCGTCTTCTGCAATCACTTTTCTCTTCTTTCCGCCAACATCTCCTTCGCCTTTATAAGCAAAAATAGAAGTCTTGGCATAGCCGATCTTCCACAAAAGTTCTCTCTCCCTCTTCTGACGGTATAGTTCAATCAACGCACGCTCCAGAAGTTGGAGAAGGGAAATGGAAACAACGAGAAAAACCATAAAAGAGACCTTCTTTCCTTGACTCAAGAAAAAAATTGCCATCAAAAGATAAACCGCACTATTCACAATGCCGCCGCCATGCCAGTTCTTTGCCCATGCGTAAAACGTCCCTACATTCACCCATTTCTCTACACCTGACCAAAAAAGTCCGAATATCAATAAAATCAAGCCGAAAATATGAAAAATCGTCTCCGGCATTCCATCAAACAAGCCAAGTGTGATGGGCTCGGTATCCCATGAATCCGAAGCTGCCCAGAAGGCGATACACCCAAAGATCCCAAGCCCCCAGAAAAAGAACAGCATCTTAAAGTCCAACACTTTACTGTACAGGCGTCCCATATCTCTTCCTGCCACTTCCGGATCTCCCATTTGCCGAACCGCTTCTTCCTCCGCCTCCACTTCGCTCATTCCTTTTACCAGTAATGCTTCTATGGCATCTTCCAAGTGATCACGATACTCCTGTATAATGCAATCTCGTACCTCTCGATTATGGATTTCCTTTGACATTTCTTTTAAATATTCTTCAGCTTTCATAACATTCACCTCCGATCATTCCCGAAACCGCATTGGCGTAAGTTCTCCACTCTTTCACCAGCTTTTCATGATAGATTCTTCCGTTTGGCGTGATCTGATAATATTTTCGGACTTTTCCGTTCACCTCTTCCTCATAACAGGTTAAATATCCAGACTGAACAAGACCGTGGAGCAGAGGATATAACGTACCAACCTTCAGTTCAAACACATTGCGAGAGCGTTCCGACAATGTTTCAATCATTTCGTAGCCGTACATATCCTTCTGCGACAACATTTGTAAAAGAAGCATCGTTGTGTTTCCAGAAACAAGATTCCTGCTTACAGCCATTTTCTTTACCTCCTTCTATCGGTTATCTATATATTAATATTATATCGATTCCCGATATTTGTCAATATAAAAAATGGCAGAACTATTATACAATTCCGCCATTTTATGCTTTTCCTATTTTTTTCTATGCAAATGATCATGCTTTTCTCGAAGTTGTTCCCAAATCTCATGATGAAGCTTTGACTGCATCTTCGGAAATGCGCGCAGCATACGCCTGCCGGTCTGTGATGAATGTTCCAGATAATGTGCGTATTTTTGCTGATACTCTTCTCTCTTCTTCTTGAGTGCCTCCTGCCGTTCTACTCCTTCCATCACGTTCTGGTAAATATTCTCTCCCATCTGATCTGACAAGCGATGCAGTTCTGCCGCAATCTCTTCCATCATCTCCAGCTTCTTGTTGATCTTGAGAATTCCGGATACTGTCACACAAAGATCGGCAACCAGCTCAATCCCGCATATGATAAGAATTACAATTCCAATCCAGAGCGGTATAAAAGAATACGCTTTGAAAATCAACGGATGCAGTACCTTCACAATAAATACACATGCCGCTCCCCACAAAAGTGAAAATGGAAGGCATACATAACCATTTAGGTTCAGTGGCATTCCGCTGTAATCCCACCATTTATGGTGAAACAACACTTCTAACAAAAAACCGGTCAGCCATTCTAATACCGTCACAAGAACAGCCGATAATATGTAGAGAAGAAATAATTGTTCTTTAAATGGATGCATGAGCATAACAACAGCTGTGACACCAAGTCCATACACCGGACACAACGGTCCGTTTAAAAAGCCACGGTTTACGAACTTTCGTTCTTTTAATGCCGCAAACGCGACTTCAGCACACCAGCCGATAAAGCTATATAAGAAAAAATTTATAAATATATAATAGATTGTCAATTGAATTTCCACTCCTGTCTATGCTAACATTGTCATTATATCCAAAACATCATATTTCTTAAGAAATATCCTTACTATACTATGAAAGGAAAAGACATGCAAGAAAAAATTTCATTTTTAGGAAAATTTCATTTCACGTGGAAAAAGGTACTTTTTATATTGGTTTTGCTGTATATAGCTGCCCTCGTCGTCCCTTATATCCCACACAAAAAGGTAAATGAAAACTTCAAACACAACTTTAAACCAAATAATTTTTACAGCACCACTATAATTTAGATATGCGAAGCACCTATCAAGATACCGAACTTATTATACCAATCCGAAGATTCCTATAAGCCACCTCATTGTTTTAAATCTACGGTGATCGTTTGCCATTTAATAAATATTCCCGACAGTTTTCAGGCTGTCGGGAATTTTTTATAATCTCTCTACATACTTAGAATGCAGACTGATCCATCCAGCTCCGCTTTTTAACTTACCCCAAGGCGTTTTTCCATTGTATTTCACCTCTACAATAGTATACGTTCCTCTGTCTTTGATATGACCTACCGCCTTATTATTCATTCCGGCACCTGCTCGTATTGTCAGGTCAGAAACCTTTATCTTAACTAAGAAGCTTCCAGAATTTTTGTGCTTAATAAACCTCCTTTATCTTATGATATGTCGGAGGGCGATCACTCGTCCTACGCATCTCCATATTTATAAAGGATTTTCGTTTTTTCTTGCGAATTCTAAATTTAACGGATAGAAAATAGCACCTCAGCTCTGTTAATATATAATCATAATATTAATTACAACAAAAAACACACATAGGAAAATACCCCATGTGCGCTTTTATTAATGATTTTTCCAGACTTCTTAGATCTTCTCTTTCTTTTGCAGATGTCAGTGGAATAAAATATTTATACTCTGTCATGTCTATGATAATACCAACAAAAGGCTTTACAGCATTCCTGTATGAAGTATTATAATATACCTCTGAATCTTTACTATTCAAAAACTCCAAATAATCTGCACTAATAGTATAAAATCCAAAGCTTTCAAATTCCGCCATAATTCTCCTTATTCAAAAAGTGGAGAAGATTTCTCTCCTCCACTAAACTTTAATGCTCCACCTTTGGGATATAGGTAGCGGGACACCTTCTTTAATGTTCCACCTTTCAATGGGTAGCGGGACACCCTCTTTAACATTATCTCTTTCTCTAACTTAACTATACATTAATGTATGCTCATAGTCAATAAATTTGCAAAATTACACACCAGATAACTGGGGTTTCTTAGAATTTACCCTCTTTCGCTGCTTCCTCAATGGAAACAGCAACAGCAACAGTCATACCAACCATTGGGTTGTTACCTGCACCGATAAGTCCCATCATCTCAACGTGAGCCGGTACAGAAGAAGATCCTGCAAACTGTGCATCAGAGTGCATACGTCCAAGAGTATCTGTCATACCGTAAGAAGCCGGACCTGCAGCCATGTTATCTGGGTGAAGTGTACGTCCTGTACCACCACCGGATGCTACTGAGAAGTATTTCTTGCCCTGCTCGATACATTCTTTCTTATATGTACCTGCAACCGGGTGCTGGAAACGTGTCGGGTTTGTAGAGTTACCTGTGATAGATACGTCTACACCCTCTTTGTGCATGATTGCAACGCCTTCACGTACATCATTTGCACCGTAGCAGTTTACTTTAGAACGAAGTCCGTCAGAGTAAGCGATTCTCTGAACTTCTTTTAATTCGCCTGTGTAGTAGTCATACTCTGTCTGAACATATGTAAATCCGTTGATTCTGGAAATGATCTTTGCAGCGTCTTTTCCAAGACCATTTAAGATAACACGAAGAGGTTTCTTACGAACCTTGTTTGCTTTCTCTGCGATACCGATTGCACCCTCAGCTGCTGCGAATGACTCGTGTCCTGCAAGGAATGCGAAACAATCTGTATCTTCTTCCAGAAGCATTTTTCCTAAATTACCATGTCCAAGACCTACTTTACGCTGGTCAGCTACAGAACCCGGAATACAGAAAGCCTGAAGACCTTCACCGATTGCTGCTGCTGCGTCAGCTGCTGTCTTACAACCTTTTTTGATTGCGATTGCTGCACCTACTGTGTATGCCCAGCATGCATTTTCAAAACAAATTGGCTGAATTCCTTTTACCTGATTATATACGTCAAGTCCGGCATCTTTTGTGATTTTCTCTGCCTCTTCGATAGAAGCAATGCCGTAACTACCTAATACTTCATTGATTTTATCAATTCTTCTCTCATATGATTCAAATAAAGCCATTTATATGTCCTCCTTATTTTGGCTGATTCGCTCTGCTCGACTATTCTTTACGTGGATCGATAATCTTTGCTGCATCCGCAACACGTCCGTACTGTCCTTTTGCCTTCTCCCAAGCATCGTTTGGTGTATCACCTGCTTTGATGAAGTCTGTGAATTTTCCAAGACTTACGAACTGATATCCGATGATCTCATCATGCTCGTCAAGAGCGATACCTGTTACATAACCTTCAGCCATCTCAAGATAACGAGGTCCTTTTGCTAATGTTCCGTACATTGTACCAACCTGAGAACGAAGTCCTTTTCCAAGGTCCTCAAGTCCTGCACCGATCGGAAGTCCGTCTTCTGAGAATGCACTCTGTGTTCTTCCGTAAACGATCTGAAGGAATAATTCTCTCATTGCTGTATTGATTGCATCACAGACAAGGTCTGTGTTCAATGCCTCTAAAATAGTTTTTCCCGGAAGGATCTCAGAAGCCATAGCTGCTGAATGTGTCATTCCTGAACATCCGATTGTCTCTACCAATGCTTCCTGAATGATACCGTCTTTAACATTTAATGTAAGCTTACATGTTCCCTGCTGTGGAGCACACCAGCCAATACCATGTGTAAGACCAGAAATATCTTTTACTTCTTTTGCCTTTACCCATTTCGCCTCTTCCGGAATCGGAGCTGGTCCGTGATTTGCGCCCTGAGCTACCGGACACATCATTTCTACTTCATGTGAATAAATCATTTTAAAACTCCTTTCAACTATATATGATTTCTCTGTCGTAGGGCTCGTTATATCTTTAACACCATACTACATTTATTTTCTCACATCTTACAAGATTCGTCAATTGTCACTTTCACTTATTTTTGAAGCATATCCCAAAATTTATGGTCTGTTTTGTATGGTTCAATCTCATCCCAATCAAATGGCGCTGTCACCCACATATACCCCAGATCATGTTCGTCATTTTCTGAATAATTAAAATCAAAGCCAATCTCAATTCCTTCTTCATACACGAAGAAATTCTCTTTATAGGTATCTTCTTTTATTTCGCCCTGTAAGATTTCCTTCATTTCCTGAAGATCAAGTTCTTTCAGAAGTGCATCATTCTCCGCTTCTGAGCGCATGACGTCAAGCCATTGATTCATAAATTTATCATCCAGCGTTACAACATCCTTGATCTCATACACTTCTCCATCATCCAGACCAATATTAAGCGTTCTCAGATCGCCGCCATAGGAGTCGGCATCGCCCTTGGCATAGTTGTCCTGAAATGCAATACTTATGAAATGCTCGGACTGATAACAGATCTTGTATACCACATTGCTGACAAGTGCCGGATTTTCCGCCTGCACAACCTTGTCTTTGACCGTTTCATCCGGATGCGTATAAATCTCATCCACCGTTTCCATTGCGCAGTCTTTGATCGTCTGATTTACTTTCGTGTAATCTCTTCCTTCTCCGGACAGCTGCGGATACAGCACGTGGAATTCAATGTAAGTGGTTGTCTTTTCCGTATCTAAATAATTATAGGTCTCTTCCTCCACCTGATAGGAAACGTCCTCTTCATGGGCCGGAATCTGTTCAAGACCTCCCAGTTCTCCGGTATCTTCTTCTGACCAGTATTCCTCCCCAGGCAATTCTTCATATGGCATAAACTCTTCATAAGGATAATCATAGTAATCATGATGATATTCATTTATGCTCCGAAATACTCCCCACACGAAGAACCCGGCGATTGCCATAACAAGAAGAAGCATCCCGATCCCTGCTGCCACAGCAATGATCGTTGCTGTTTTCTTTGAATGATTCCCGGATGGCATGGTTCCTCCTGCTGTCACATAAGCTTCCATCGGCGTAAATCTCATTCCGCCTGCCTCTTGTTCTCTGTCAACAGCATACATTCCCAGATGCATACAAGAATTTACCGCATTGGGAGTTGCATTCATAGTCACACGGTTCACTGCAAGCCCCTGTGTGCAGAGTTCGCATACCTTTTGATACAACATTTTTCCGATGCCTTTTCCCTGCTGATCCTTTCGCACAAAGAACAGACAGATATGCCCGGTTCTGCTTACTGCGATCACACCGAGAAGCTTCTCTCCTTCAAATGCGCCAAAGAAATACAATTCTCTCATCTGAAATCTCCGGCTCATGTCCTCATAGCAGATATATTCCCGGAACTTTTCAATTCCTTCTTCCCGATATGAAGGCGCTACATCCTGCTCAAATACTTCCCGCACAAGATCCAGAGCCAAAGACAATTCCTGTAATCCAAGCATTCTGATTTCCATGCAATCCACTCCTTTCTGTCATACATCCTCTACTGTAGTTTCTTTAATTCTTCCTTTAACATCCGCAATGCATGTTCCACGGATGCCGCCCGGTTTTCCTGTCTTGTCCCTTTAAAACGGCATTCCTGCACACTCACATTTCCCTTAACAAAACAACCGATATATACAAGACCTACCGGCTTTTCTTCTGTGCCGCCATCCGGTCCGGCTATTCCTGTCACACTAAGTGCTGCGTCTGCCCCTGCCGCTTTCGCCGCTCCTTCTGCCATCTCACAAGCCGTTTCCCTGCTCACAGCGCCGTAACGCTCTAAGGTATCGTGACATACGCCAAGAAGCTTTTCCTTAGCTTTGTTGGAATATGTAATGTATCCTTCTTCATATACCGCAGAAGCTCCGGCTACATTCATTACCCTTCCCGCAAGTAATCCCGCGGTACAGGATTCAGCAGTTGTCAAAGTAATTCCTTGATCTTTCAGCAATGCAACAACTTCGTCTTCCAAAGACATCCTACATGCCTCCCTTAGTCAGAACCTGTATATTCTTTGCCACGTAATCAACGAGGGATACGATTGTCAAAATAAGAGATACCCAGATCAAAACAGTTCCGATCACATCAAACACGCCGCCCAGGTCCATGATCAGTACAATGACCATGAACATCTGTGAAACAGTCTTGAATTTTCCCCAGTAACTTGCAGCAATGACAATTCCACTGTCTGCAGCTACAAGACGGAAACCACTGATAATAAACTCTCTGGCAATAATGATAATAACAAACCATGCCTCAAGCTGACCGGTAGAAATCATACAGATCATTGCGGAACATACAAGAAGTTTGTCCGCCAGCGGGTCCATAAATTTTCCGAAATTCGTCACAAGACCTCTTGCTCTTGCAATTTTTCCATCTAACATGTCCGTAAGACTGGCTACTGCAAAAATAACAAGCGCAATCCACTTATTTGCTGCTCCTCCCACGTCTGTCAGCATAAAAAATACAAAAAATGGTACCATGATCACTCTTAATACTGTTAACTTATTTGGTAAATTCATTACATCAACTCTCCTATCAAATCGTATTCTAATGCGCCCGTAACCTTCACCTTGGCAAAATCTCCGGTTATAAGCTCCGCATCTGTATGTACAAAGATCAGACCGTCTACATTTGGCGCATCCTTGTAGGTACGTCCCACATATACATTTTCGTCTGCTACTTTTCCTTCCACCATCATAAGAACTTCACTGCCTACCATGTCTTCCGCTTTGTCAAAAGCGATATCCTGCTGAAGCTCCATAAGTTCCGCCTGGCGGTCCTCTTTTACAGATTCTTCAATCTGTTCCGGCATATCAGCTGCCGGTGTGTCCTCCTCCGGTGAATACGTAAATACTCCCAGTCTGTCGAACTCCATTTCATCAACAAATTCCATCAATTCTTCGTGATTTGCTTCACTCTCTCCCGGGAAACCGGTAATCAATGTTGTCCGAAGGGCGATATCCGGGATCTCACTTCGAAGCTTCCCTATGATCTCCACAAGCTGTTTCTTCGATGTCCTTCTTCCCATACGCTTCAGAATCTCATCACTTGCATGCTGGATCGGAAGATCAAGATAATGACAGATCTTTGGTTCTTCTTTGATTACCTGTATCAGATTGTCGTCAATTTCCTCCGGATAGCAGTACAGAATGCGAATCCAACGGATTCCACTGATCTTACACAGCTCTTTCAGAAGCTTATGGAGTGATTTTTCTCCGTAAATGTCCTGTCCGTAAACGGTCGTCTCCTGTGCGACAAGAATCAACTCCTTCACACCTTGCTCTGCCAGATCTTCCGCTTCTTTGATCAAGCGTTCCATCGGCACGCTTCGATAATTTCCACGTAATTTCGGAATAATACAATAAGTACAATGCTTATCACAGCCTTCGGCGATCTTAAGATATGCAAAATGCCCTCCTGTTGTCACAAGTCGTTTCTCGTCAACAAGGGGAAGTTCATTAATATCTGTCACCTCCACATGACCATTCCCGGCAAGCGCTTCTTCCACTGCCTCTGTGATCTTATCATAGGACGTTGTTCCAAGCACTGCATCCACTTCCGGAATCTCATCTAAGATTTCCTGCTGATAGCGCTGTGCCAGACATCCTGTAACGATCAGCGCCTTTAAGCGCCCCTCTTTCTTGTATTCTGCCATTTCTAAAATCGTCTGCACGCTTTCTTCCTTGGCATCATTGATAAAGCAGCAGGTGTTGATCACGATCACATCTGCTTCACTCTCCTCGTCTACGATCTTGTACCCTTTTTTATCCAGAAGTCCAAGCATTACTTCTGAATCTACAAGATTCTTATCGCATCCGAGCGAAATAAATAATATATTCATAGCCCGTCTCCTTTCCTCTTCAATGACTGTCTATATCAGAAGAAAGGCAGATACCTTCCGGCATCTGCCTTGTAAATCATTCTAGTCTTCTGCTTCCACCTTGATCTTTGCCTGATTCAGCTCATCGATCGCGATCGACAACGGTTTTTCACCGTCTTTTGTATCTACCAGAGGCTCTGCACCGTCAATGATCTCTCTTGCTCTCTTTGCAGTTGCCATAACGATGGAATAACGACTGTTGACTACTTTTGTCTCGCCCTCCTCAACGTCCTTATTCACAACCTTCATTAAATCTGTGTAAGATGGGTGTAACATACACTATTCTCCTTTCAACTCTTCTTTCATATGCTCAATAAATTCGTGATTTCGAAAGCTTCTTCTGTGCTCTCCCTGAATGATCCGATGCATTTCTTCTACACACTCCATCAGATCATCATTGATGATAAGGTAATCATATTTCTCCATACCTTCGGCTTCTTCCTTTGCACGGCTCATACGGTACTCGATCACATCCATAGTCTCTGTCCCACGACCGACCAGACGGCTTCTAAGCTCCTGCGCACTCGGCGGTGTCACGAACAAAAGCAGTGTGTCCGGAAACTTTTCTTTTACCTTCAGCGCTCCCTGAATCTCTATCTCAAGAACCACGTCCTTACCGGCTTCTAATTGTTCCTCCACGTAGACACGCGGTGTACCGTAATAATTATCCACGTATCTAGCATACTCTATCAACTCGTCTTTCGCAATCATTTTTTCAAATTCTTCTGTAGATTTGAAGAAATACTCTCTTCCCTCTTCCTCTCCCGGGCGAGGTGCTCTTGTAGTTGCGGAAACAGACAATGCATAATTGTCATACTTTTTCAGAAGTTCCCGCATGATGGTTCCTTTGCCGGAGCCGGAAAAACCAGACACAACAATAAGAATCCCTTTATCTTTCATACCTTTTTCCTCTCTTGACACTATTCAATATTCTGAATCTGTTCTCTGACTTTCTCAATCTCTGTCTTTAATTCAATTCCAATATTGGAAATTTCAAGATCATTGGCCTTCGACAGAATCGTGTTCGCCTCACGATTCATCTCCTGGGCAATAAAATCAAGCTTACGCCCGATTCCGCTGTCATCCGATACCAACGTATCTTTCATATGTACAATGTGGCTTCTCAGTCTCACCACTTCTTCATCTGTACAGATCTTATCTGCAAAGATCACTACCTCTGCAGCGATTCTGCTGTCTTCTATCTGGGTGTCTGCCAGAAGTTCCTTCACCTTTGTCTCCAGCTTGTCCCGATACTCTGCAATAATCTGCGGAGAACGCTCTTCAATACAGCCTACAAGCTTCAACATGTTGTCAAGCTTCTCGATCAGATCTTCTCTTAAATGTTCCCCCTCTGAAGTTCTTGTCTCTACAAACTGACGAATTGCACCGTCAAGCGCCTTCTTAAGACCCTTCCACAATTCCTCTTCATCCACAGCCTGCTCTTCCATTGTGAGCACTTCCGGATATCTGGACAGCGTGGACACACGGATATCATTTTCCAAGGAAAACTTCTCCTGCATCTTTTCAAAATACGATAGATATTCCGCCGCAAGCACTTCGTTATATTTTAAAGATACCTGCTGTTCAGACAGATCTTCATAAGTAATAAATATATCCACCTTTCCTCTCTGCACGCTCTGCTTCAGAAGACTGCGGATTGCTGTTTCAAAAAAATTCAATTTCTTCGGCATACGGATATTGGCATCCAGATAACGGTGATTCACACTCTTCATTTCAACCGTGAATTTGCGTGACTCTTCCTGAACCTCACAACGTCCGAAGCCTGTCATACTTTTTATCATAAATGGAAAACCTCTTTTTACATATATTTTCAAACATCTGTAAAGTATTATAATCCATTTTCCATGTCAAAGTCAATTAAAGGTTTGACAACATCCACCTTTTCTCCCTCAATATCATTGGACTCCCACTGTACGCTATGTTATACTTATGAAATAATGACTGATCAATTAAGGAAGGAGCCTTTCACATGGCATTTGATGGAATTACCGTTTCAGCTCTTGTGCAGGAATTAAGAGACAACTTAACCGGCGGACGTATTGCGAAGATCGCGCAGCCGGAACCTGACGAACTGCTGCTTACAATAAAGACACCGGCAGGACAGCGAAAACTGTATATATCAGCCAGCGCATCTCTGCCGCTTATCTACTTAACCGATGAAAATAAGTTAAGCCCGATGACTGCTCCGAATTTCTGTATGCTGCTTCGAAAGCATATCGGAAACGGACGCATTACTTCTATCTCGCAGCCAAAGCTGGAGCGAATTATCAGCTTACACATTGAACATCTCAACGAACTGGGCGATCTGTGCGAGAAGAAGCTGTTCATTGAGATCATGGGCAAACACAGCAATATCATTTTCTGCGACGACAAGGATATGATCCTGGACAGCATCAAGCACGTATCCGCTCAGATGAGCTCGGTTCGCGAAGTACTTCCAGGAAGAACATATTTTATCCCGGACACGATGGAGAAATCAGACCCGCTCTCTGTAAATGAAAAAGAGTTTCTTGACACATTAAAAGAGAAGCCGGTTTCACTTGGCAAAGCGATTTATACAAGCTTTACCGGTATCAGTCCGGTGATTGCCGAAGACATCTGCTTTCTTGCAGGTCTGGACTCCCAGCTTCCAGCTTCCGAGCTTGATGAAGATACCTTTCTACATCTGTTCAGGCAATTTTCTTACTACATGGATGATATCAGAGGCTGCCATTTCCATCCATGCATTTATTATGACGGCACATCGCCCAAAGACTTTGGCGCTGTCGCACTGTCGCATTTTTCTAATTATACGAAGCAGGAATTTACTTCTATCTCAGAAGTTTTAAATACCTATTATGCAACAAAGAACACACTCACCCGTATCCGGCAGAAAAGCGCCGATCTTCGCCACGTTGTTCAGACTGCCTTAGAACGTAACCGGAAGAAATATGACTTGCAGAAGAAGCAATTGCGTGATACCGAGAATCGTGAAAAATACAAAGTCTACGGGGAGCTCATCCATACCTACGGTTATAACTTGGCTCCGAATTCCAGGAAACTTACTGCTCTTAATTATTATACGAACGAAGAGATTACCATTCCTCTTGATCCGACTTTGACACCGGCTGAAAACGCACAGAAATATTTCAACAAATATAACAAACAAAAACGTACCTTTGAGGCATTGACCGAACTCATTCAAGAGACTGCGGATGATATCCATTATCTGGAATCTATCAGCAATTCTCTGGATATTGCCCTCACCGAAGCCGATCTTATTCAGATTAAGGAAGAACTGATGCAAACCGGATATGTGCGCAGAAAATATACCAAGAAGAAAGAAAAAATCACGAGTCGTCCAATGCACTATATCTCCAGTGACGGTTACCATATGTATGTAGGGAAAAATAATCTGCAGAATGAAGAACTCACCTTCTCTTTTGCCAATGGAAACGACTGGTGGTTTCACGCAAAAGGAGCTCCCGGCTCTCATGTGATCGTGAAAACAGATGGGGACGAACTTCCGGACCGCACTTTCGAAGAAGCCGGACGACTCGCCGCCTATTACTCCAAAAACCGTGGAAGCGACAAGGTGGAAATTGATTATGTAGAGAAAAAACATGTCAAAAAACCGAACGGTTCCAAGCCCGGTTTCGTCGTTTATTACACGAATTATTCTCTCGTCATTGATTCCGATATCAGTAATATAAAGACCGTACAGGATTAGTCTGTACGGTCTTTGTTTTGTTCATAATCTTTTATAAATACTTTTGAATGATTTTTTGCATTTCTTCAAATTGCTGTTCCATCTCATACACCAATTTAAACTGTGTTCTTGCTCGCACCAGATTATGTTCTGGATAGCTAGTTTTAAAATAGGTATCACCTTGCAGGTAATCTGTCAAAAATCTGATTCCACATTCCAATGTGATAATTCGAGCTCCCCATGCCAAGCTCTTAATCTCCGCATCTGTAAGTGCATCTTTTGTTTCCTCCAGATACCCCTTTACATACATTTCGTACAAATTAATATCAAAATGTACAAGATCTAAATTTTTCTCATCTTCTTGAGCTGTTGCTGCTCCAAACCGAATAGAATCTCCAAAATCATTTGCTGCAAGTCCTGGCATGATTGTATCAAGATCAATGATACACAGGCCTTTATCGGTACTCTCATCGAAGAGAATATTATTTAGCTTCGTATCATTATGTGTTACACGAAGCGGAAGAATTCCTGACTCCTGCTGTTTTACAAGCACTCCACAATCTTCCTGCCTCTGCTCTACAAAAGCAATCTCCTTCTTACAAGTATTTGCACGATTTTTAAGATCTCTCTTCACTGCAATTCGGAAAGTTTCAAACCGTTTTACCGTGTTGTGGAAATCAGGAATTGTCTCGTGAAGCTTTTCTGCCGGATAATTCTCCAGTCGTTTTAAGAAATGACCAAAACTACTACCAGACTGATAGAACTGCTCTGGTTGCTCTACCTGCTGATAGCACACAGAATTTGAAATAAAATTGGAACATCTCCATGGTTCCCCTTCTGCATCTTCAAAATAGTTGCATCCTGTCTTTGTTTTAATATAAGCCAAAGTTTCTCTATCCGGATCACCGCCTTCTGCACGAATCACACTTCTTAAATATTCCGTAACCCCAAAAATATTTTCCATTACTCCATCTGGATCTTTAAATACATTGCTATTTACTCTCTGGAGAACGTAGGATGGTTCATCTCCTTCTTCTCCCGGCATGTAAACTGCATATGTTTCATTAATATGTCCTGCACCGTATGGTTTTACATAACTGCACTTTGGTCCAAAACCAAATGCATAAACCGCATCTTCCAGATTACGATTATCCACACCGTCAATTTTTCTTCTTGTAGAAAAAATCACTTCACCAGCTTCAACTTTCACACCGGAAGGAATGGTACAATTTGATTTCACTACGCTGCCAAGCCCTATATGTACACCGCTTCCTAAATGAGAATCGTGATCTACCACCGCTCCACTGTTGATCAGCACTGCATGCTCCATAATCGTATCACGGTTCACTACCGCTCTCTGTAAAACAAAACATCCCTGTCCTACCGTTGCATTCGGACTTACTATCGCAGACGGATGAATCAATGCAGGTACATCATATCCCGCCTCCATCAGCCGCTCCGTCCAAAGAAGACGCATATTATTATCCCCAAATGCCGCAATCGCTGCATCGTAATCTTGTAAAAACGCTTCATAATCACAACATTTTCCAATTACGTCCTTCTCTTTTTTAGCATCATCTAAAAACGCAATGTCTTCATACCCCAACTGCAGAGCAGTTTCCTGCATCATACGTCCCATACCGCCTGCACCAAGTATCAATAAGCTTCTCATTTTATCTATGTTTCCTTTCACTTCTTTATTGGAAGTCTCTTCTCTTTCTGTCGCAAACCTAACTTACATTGTACTAAATACATCCCATTTGGTCAATCCATAACTTTTTATTTGCTTTTCTTCACGGGAGTTTGACAGTTGAATAATTAAAAATTACCTTGCAGGCCTTATAAAACCTACATTTTTTATGTCAAATTTTATGTTTTGATATGTACTTGTTT
>OAVH01000247.1_pt1 | contig 42942 bp, 38 predicted proteins | sample 1495281 | NCBI WGS metagenome assembly OAVH01 (sample SAMEA2580082, study PRJEB22360) | human gut metagenome | biome: human gut; feature: human-associated habitat; material: faeces | place: Denmark | collected 2008/2010
GCTACTGAAAAGTAGTCGGGGATTTTTCTATCATACCTAAAAATTAAGCGCTTACGTTCTTTTCATATTCAAATAATCTTCTGGAAAAGTACAAGGGACTTTATTTGAGGATGACCAGTGAGCATAAGACAAAAGTAATCGCATAGAAAGCAAGACGAAACTAAAAAAAATAATTAAAATTAAAACAATTATAATTGACTAATGTTCTGCGCGGTGGTAAACTTAAGAAAAAGACGAGGTGATTGTGAATGGAAAGACTTTCAAATGCGCAGCAAATCAAAGAATTATATAAGGAGCTATTAGCTGATTCTCAGGAACATACCAGAATAGAATTATTTGCGTATGCGCAACAAAAATCTGGAGGACGATTTACGGATGGGATGCTGACCGGTGCCCTTCGAACTTTGGTTACAGATACCAATGATTATATATGTGTGCGAAGAGGATGTTACAAGAAGAAAAGTACAGAAGAGCAGGCTCGGGAACACAATTCACTGGTAGAGGCTTATCTTGATATTTTTAAAGAGGCGCTTCGCAAAAGCGGAAATATTACATCGAATCCATTTCAGATATTGAATATGAATCGGGAAGATATAGCAAAATTAGAAGACATTGAGAAATGTGTCCGAGTCATCTCTGATACAATTGAAAAAATTCAGTAGACACATTATCTCGTGGAATATAGTTGAATACGTGAGGAGACAGAAAAAATGAGTACTGCAGACAGTGAAAGAGAAATTTATATAAATATAAATATCGAGTTTCGTAAAAAGCAGGAGAGTGTTTATTCCGATAGTGCGCAATTGCTCATTTCTTATGCTCAGCAACTCATAGGAAAAGATCAGGCGTCCTTAGATCTTCAGCAAAAAGTTGTGGACTGGTCTAGAAAATGTGGAGAAGGGAAGCCGGATTATACGGTTATTACGAATCAAAATATATGTTTTGTGGAATATATGGTTCCGCTAGTTATTGAGAAGAATGATCCAAATCACTTATCGGAAATCGAGAGAGAAAAAAGCTTTTTCTTCCACTGTTGGGAGAGGATTAAAGGAATGATTGCCCAAGAAAGTCAGTGGGAGCAAAGTGTCGCTGGATATTTGCATAACATCGCAGAAGAGCATCCACTTATCGCTCGTTTTATTGCATCGGTTTTGTCGGGAATATTAATAGGAACACTGACAGATTGTGTGGCTGATGGAGTAAAAAAACCAGAGCAGGAAGAACATTATCAAAAAGTAATGGAAGAGATGGAAGAGATTTTACATCTTGAAAAGGATGACGAAATTACCCTTACAAAAGAAAAAGATGGCTACAAAGTTATTATAAAGAATAACTAATCTATTTTATCGTTTTCAGCTGGAAAGATAGTAAGGTGAAACCTTTGAACCCACAATTTATACAAGGAGTCTTATTTGATTGGGACAAAATTGATCAGGAAAGTTATCTTTTTATTTTCTACCCATGATACGCATTCGGAATTATGTAATGCCATAAGAATAGTAAGAGGCTATCGAAAAGAAAAATGGGGTTACTTTTTACGGGCGGAAAGTTTTTATAATGTTGCGACACAAGAGGAAATGTATGCGGATGCAGAACATCCGTCTGCGGTATATCATGAAAAATCTCATGAAGAGAGCTTCCTGACATTGGCTTGAACACCTCCGACCGAACGGGCTTTATTTATTTGATGAGCCGGAAGCAGCTCTGTCTCCGCAGCGGCAGTTATCATTGCTAATGGAATTATGTCTGGAAACTTTTATTTATATCTTGACAGTCTGTAATAACATTTGCTAAAATCATATTTTGGTTAAATACATAATCTATCATAATAGTTGATAACGCAGCGAAAAGCGTGGAATTTAGGCTGATTCTACGCTTTTTTTAATACAAAGAATATTTTTGTTTTTTAGTAAAGTAGGAGGAATTACATTGACTTTTTATCAAGAACTTCAATTAAATCAAGCAGGCTCTAAGAAGCTGATAAGAGAAAGTAACTCTACAAAAGAAAAATGGTATCACGAGGGAGTGTTTTTGTTTAAGATTTTGCTGACAGTAGCATTTTGCTTTCTTTTTGTGACAGCAGTTTCTATGATTTTCGGTAACGAAAATAGTGTTGTCGGTGTGGCGATTCTTTTGGCTTTGTTAGCTTTTCGAAAGGTGAATCTTGGATATGATGTCAAGCAGAGTAGTTATGTAATGTTCGGGATGTTCCTTGTGTTAATGATCGGACCACATTTTGCTAATCAAGCAGGTATGTACGGCGGAACTTTGGTAAATTTTTTATGTATGTTTGTAATGACTGTATTCGGATGTTATGAGGTACGGTTTTTTAACCATTCCACATTTTTGCTTTCTTATCTTTTATTATATGGAAATGACGTGACAGGTGATCTATACATAAAGAGAGTAATCGCGTTGGCAATCGGCGGTCTTTGGATCGCACTTTGTCTTTATCGCAATCATAGACATATTAATCACACTGACAGATTAAAAGATGTTATTTCGGCAGTCAGTGTAAATGCGTCAGAGACAAGATGGCATATAAAAGTTTCTTTAGGTGTAAGCCTTGCTATGTTTTTAGGACAACTCATCGGACTCCCGAGGGTTATGTGGATTGGAATTGCAGCCATGTCTGTCATCCATCCGAGTGATGCTGTAAGAAAGAAAAGCCACATGTTTTTCAGATTTTTCGGAAATGTATTGGGGTGTGTAGGATTCTTTATTCTTATAAAAATATTGCCGGAAAGTATGTATGGGATGATAGGGATCATCGGTGGAATTTGTGTTGGTTTTTCTGCCACATACGGATGGCAGACAATTTTTAATTCCTTTGGTGCGCTTGGGCTTGCCATGGGGATATATGGAATGAACACAGCAATGCTGCTTCGAATTGTGAACAACGGATTTGCAGTAGCATTTGTATTTTTATATGTACCGCTATTTGACAAAGTAATGGAAATATTTACCAGACAGAAGGTTTCCAAAGAATTACTTTCGTAAATTTTTTCGTAAAGTGCTCATATAAATTTATATTTCTGCCGCTTTTTTGCATGAGATATGTTATAATTACAAAAATGACTGATGGACAGTTATGAGATGTACAAATATATTATTTGATGCAAAGGAGTATTTGCCTGATGTATGATGTGGTAATTATTGGAGGCGGGGTAACAGGAACAGCAGTGGCACGTGAACTTTCCCGTTATGAAATAAAGATATGCGTTGTGGAGCGCGAAGAGGATGTATGCTGCGGAACTTCGAAAGCAAACAGCGGGATTGTACATGCCGGATATGATGCGGAGATTGGATCGCTTAAGGCAAAGCTAAATGTAAGAGGAAATGAAATGATGGGGAAACTTGCAGAAGAGTTGGATTTTCCATTTCAAAGAAGCGGTTCTCTCGTTATATGCAGGGAAGATAACGAGTTTTCCAAGCTTCAGGAGCTTTATGAACGAGGGATGAAAAACGGAGTCAAAGATCTCAAGATTTTGAATAAACAGGAAGTATTAGCGTTGGAACCTAATATTACGGAAGACGTGTCTGCTGCTCTGTATGCGCCCACTGCCGGAATTGTCTGCCCATTTGGCTTAAATCTTGCCTTGGCGGAAAATGCTTATGAAAATGGTGTGGAATTTCGTTTTGATACGGAAGTGAAACGGATTCAAAAAACAGAAGAAGGTTATACACTTGAGACGAGTCAGGGAGCTTTGTATACTCGTTGTGTCGTAAATGCGGCGGGTGTCTATGCAGATCAATTTCATAATATGGTAAGTGAAAAGAAGATTCATATCACTCCGAGAAGAGGGGACTATTGTCTCGTGGACAAGACCGCCGGGGCTCATGTGGGGCGGACGATTTTTGCACTTCCCGGGAAATTGGGAAAAGGGATATTAGTAACGCCTACGGTTCACGGAAATCTTTTGCTTGGACCGACAGCTATTGACATTGAAGACAAAGAAGGGTGCAATACAACACAGGCCGGTTTAGAGGAAGTAATCGGAAAAGCCGGATTAAATGTGAAGAATCTTCCTATCAGACAGGTAATTACTTCGTTTGCAGGTCTTCGTGCGCATGAAGATAATGGTGATTTCATTATTGGGGAAGTGGAAGATGCCGAAGGCTTTATCGACTGTGCAGGGATTGAGTCTCCGGGACTTACCAGCTGTCCGGCGATCGGGGAAATGGTGGCGGAGATTTTAAAGGAAAAGATGGGACTTGAGGAGAAGTCTGACTTCGTTGCCAGAAGAAAAGGAATCCTTGATCCGAAGACACTTTCTATGGAAGAGCGAAATAATCTGATCAAGGAACATCCTGCGTATGGAAATATAATCTGTCGCTGTGAAATGATTACAGAGGGGGAAATCATAGATGCGATCAAGCGACCTTTGGGGGCTAAATCGTTAGATGGCGTCAAGCGAAGAACGAGAGCAGGGATGGGGCGTTGCCAGGCGGGCTTTTGCTCACCGAAAACAATGGAAATTCTTGCGAGAGAACGTGGAATCAATATCGAAGAGATTACAAAATCAGGCGGAAAATCCCAGATTATTGTAGGAAAAAATAAGGAACAATGATAGGGAGGTTACCGAATATGAAAGCATATGATATTGTAATTATTGGAGGCGGTCCGGCAGGGATGGCTGCAGCAGTGGCAGCAAAGAAGCAGGGAATTGATCGTATTTTGATTCTTGAAAGAGACCGGGAACTTGGGGGTATTTTAAATCAGTGTATCCATAATGGATTTGGTCTTCATACATTTCAGGAAGAATTGACAGGACCAGAATATGCAGACCGGTTTATCGGACAGGTAAAGTCATATAATATCGAATATAAATTAAATACAATGGTGATGGATGTAAGCCGTGATAAAAGAGTGACCGCCATGAATCGGGAAGAGGGAATGTTTGAGATTCAAGCCAAGGCAATTATTTTTGCAATGGGATGTAGAGAACGATCCAGAGGGGCATTAAATATTCCGGGATATCGTCCGGCAGGAATTTATTCAGCAGGAACAGCACAAAGGCTGGTAAATATGGAAGGATTTCTTCCGGGGCGGGAGGTTGTAATTCTTGGTTCCGGTGATATTGGACTGATTATGGCAAGGCGTATGACTCTGGAAGGTGCGAAAGTGAAAGTCGTGGCAGAGCTTATGCCATATTCCGGAGGGTTAAAGAGAAATATTGTTCAATGCCTTGATGATTATGGAATCCCATTGAAGTTAAGCCATACCGTGATTGATATTAAAGGGAAAGAACGGGTAGAAGGCGTTACGTTAGCTGAAGTAGACGAGAACAGAAGACCAATTGAGGGGACGGAAGAATTTTATTCCTGTGACACATTGTTGCTTTCCGTAGGTTTGATTCCGGAAAATGAGATTTCCGGCGCTATGGGCGTAGAATTAAACCCGGTTACGTCGGGACCGAAGGTCAATGAGAGACTGGAAACAACTATCGAAGGTGTATTTGCCTGTGGAAATGTATTGCATGTACATGATCTTGTAGACTTTGTGTCAGAAGAAGCGGCGGCAGCGGGCAAGAATGCGGCAATGTATGTACAAGAAGGAGAAAGTGCAAGCGAACAGGGGAGAAAGATTAAATTGCGCCCATTGGCGGGTGTCCGATATACGGTGCCGGAGACAATTAATCCAATGCGGATGGATGAGAAACTGACAGTTCGCTTTCGTGTGGGAAATGTCTACCGGAATTGTTATATCAGTGTATATTTTGATGAGGAAAGAGTGCTTCATAGAAAGAGACAGATTGTTGCTCCCGGTGAGATGGAGGAAATTAAGCTGAGCAAAGAAGAGCTTCTCAAATATCCGAATCTTGACACAATAACGATAAAGATTGAGGAGGCATAGAATATGGAGATCAAAAAACTGACTTGTATTAACTGTCCGGTGGGATGTTCCCTGAAGGTTGAGATGGACGGAGAGAACGTGATTTGCGTAAGTGGGAATACATGCAGGCGCGGCGAAATCTATGCACGAAAAGAAGTGACGAATCCAACAAGAATTGTAACGTCAACCGTGAAGGTTGTAAACGGAACTTCCGGCACAGTGTCGGTGAAAACAAAAGAAGATATCCCGAAAGAGAAGATATTTGCATGTGTACAGGCATTAAGAGGAATAGAGGTTCAGGCGCCGGTACACATTGGGGATGTAATCTTGGAAAATGTGGCAGGAACGGGAGTGGATATTGTCGCAACAAGGAATGTAGAGAAAGGATGTCATTAAGTTATGCAGGAAATAAAATGTCCCAATTGCGGAACGATTTTTCAAGTGGATGAATCGGAATATGCACAGATTCTGCGACAGGTGCGGGATGAGGAGTTTAAAAAGGAATTGGAATACCGTGCCAAGGACTTGGCGGAGAAAAAAGAAACTGATTTGAAACTTGTCAGAATGGAACAGGAGAAAAAACTGGGAGAAATCATAACATCCAAGGATTCAGAATTAGCAAAAAAAGATCGGATGATCGAGCAGCTTAAAATGCAGATTGCCGGAGAGAAGACAGAAAGGGAATTGGCTGTTTCAAAAGCTGTTCAACAAAAGGAAAAAGAGCTGTCTGAGAAGCAGACAGAGATTACCAAGTTAAAAGGTCAGATTTCCAATACAGAGGCGCAGAGCAAATTAAAGGAACAGTCCTTGAAGGAGCAGTATGAAGACCGGCTGAAATTAAAGGATGAGCAGATTGAATATTACAAAGACTTCAAAGCGCGCCAGTCTACCAAAATGGTTGGTGAGAGCTTAGAACAGCATTGTATGAATCAGTTTAACTCCATTAGGATGACGGCATTTCCTAATGCTTATTTTGAAAAAGATAACGATATAAGAAGCGGAAGTAAGGGAGACTTTATTTTCAGAGAAGCAGGAGCAGACGGAACAGAGTTTATTTCAATTATGTTTGAAATGAAAAACGAGATGGATGAGACTGCTACGAAACACAAAAACGAAGATTTTTTCAAAGAGCTGGACAAAGACAGACGGCAGAAAAATTGCGAATATGCAGTTCTGGTATCGCTTCTTGAAATCGACAACGAATTATATAATAATGGAATTGTAGATGTGTCTTATAAATATGAGAAGATGTATGTGATCCGTCCGCAATTTTTCATTCCGATGATTACCTTGATTAGGAATGCAGCGCTTAATTCATTGCAATATAAGCAGGAACTTCAAGTGGTGAAAAATCAGCAGATCGATATCCTTCATTTTGAAGAGAATATGAATGCATTCAAAGAAGGTTTTGCAAGAAATTATCGGATTGCAAGCGATCGTTTTAAGACGGCGATTGATGAGATTGATAAGACGATTACGCATTTACAAAAGACGAAAGATGCGCTTCTTTCCTCGGAGAATAATCTTCGTCTGGCAAATAATAAAGCGGATGATCTAAGTATCAAGAAGCTGACGAAAAATGCGCCCTCTGTGAGGGAGATGTTTGAGGAACTGGATAAGTAAGGCGGCTTACAGGATAAAAGGAGACAGGGATGAAGCGTAACATTCGATTAGAGGATATTTCAGATGGAAAATTATATACTGCAAATGATCTTGTGAAGGCAGATTGTCATGATTGTGAAGGCTGTTCAGCCTGCTGCAGTGGGATGGCGTCTATTGTTTTGGACCCTTTGGATGTCTGGTTGCTGTGCACAGGACTTGGAAAAGCTTTTGAAAAATTAATGGAAGAGCATATAGAATTACAGGTGGTTGACGGTGTGATTCTTCCGCGGTTAAAAATGTCGGAGGATTCAGAGTCTTGTTCATTTCTTGATGAAAACGGAAGATGCTCGATTCATCCATTCAGACCGGGGATTTGCAGACTATTTCCACTTGGACGTTATTATGAGGAAGATGGCTTCCGCTATTTTCTGCAAGTAAATGAATGCAAGAAGAAAGATCAAAGTAAGATTAAAGTGAAAAAGTGGCTTGGAATTCCGAAACTTAAAACTTACGAGAAGTATATTTGGGACTGGCATCAATTCTTGAAGACTTGTGAAGAAGCAATGACGACGTTGGATGATGAGAATCAGAGGATTTTTCAGCTTTATGTTCTGCGGACGTTTTATCAGACGCCTTATAGGGCAGGAGAAAAAGCGGTTTGCGAGACGTCACTTCAATACGAAGAATTTTATCAGGAATTTTATGACAGGATGAGAGATTTGAAAGAACGGTTAGGACTTTAACTTAACGTATAGTATAGAGGGGAACTTATGGACAGAGAGTATAGCTATATCACCCTTGGCATTCTCGCCCACGTGGATGCCGGGAAGACAACTTTATCAGAGAGTATGATGTATTTGACCGGACAGATCAGAACATTGGGACGGGTAGATCATAAAGACGCGTTTCTTGATACACATGAATTGGAGAGAGACAGAGGGATCACCATATTTTCCAAACAGGCGGTTTTTAATCTTGGAGATAAAAAAGTAACTCTTCTGGACACACCGGGGCATGTGGACTTTTCAGCAGAAATGGAGCGTACACTGCAAGTTCTTGATTATGCGGTTCTTGTGATAAGCGGAGCAGACGGTGTGCAAGGACATACAAGAACTTTGTGGAGACTGTTGGAGCAGTACAAAGTACCTGTATTTTTATTTGTAAATAAGATGGATCAAGAAGGAACGAATCGCGAACAGTTGCTAAGTGAGTTAAAAAAGTCGCTGAGTGAAGGAATTACAGCTTTTGACATAGCGCATGACGAAGAGAAGCGAGAGGAATTTTATGAAAATATAGCGGTCTGTGAAGAAAAGGTATTAGAGACATATCTGGAAAGCGGAGAGATTCCGATAAGGGATGTAAAAAGGCTGATCAAAGAGAGAAAAATGTATCCGTGTTATTTCGGCTCGGCATTGAAAGTTGAAGGTGTGAAAGAGCTGTTGAACGGGATTCAGAAATATACGGAAGTCTGTCAGACGCAAGAGGAATTTGGAGCGAAAGTGTTTAAGATTTCCAGAGACCGTCAGGGGAATCGTCTGACCCATCTTAAGATTACAGGCGGAAGACTGCGCGTGAAGGATCAGCTTGCCGGCGGAGAACAATCCGAAGAGCCATGGGAAGAGAAGGTGAATCAGATTCGTATTTACTCCGGTGAGAAATATGAGATGGTACAGGAGGCTGCTGCAGGGATGATCTGTGCAGTGACCGGACTGACAAAGACATATCCGGGAGAGGGACTTGGAAAAGAACAAAGGTCAGAACCGCCTCATTTGTCACCGGTACTTAATTACCGTGTTATCTTTCCGGAGCATGTAAATATTCCTGCTATTCTTCAGAATTTTCGTATTCTGGAAGAGGAAGACCCGATGCTTCGCGTTGTATGGAATGAAGAGCTGGAGGAAATCCACGTACAGCTTATGGGAGAGGTACAGACTGAAGTGTTACGCAGTCTGATGGAAGAGCGCTTTGGTGTGAAGGTATCGTTTGACAGTGGAAATATTGTATATAAGGAAACAATCAAAAATACAGTAGAAGGTGTGGGACATTATGAACCGCTTCGTCATTATGCAGAGGTACATTTAATCATGGAACCGGGAGCATCCGGAAGCGGGCTTGTGTTTGACAGTATATGCAGTGAAGACGTACTGGACAGAAACTGGCAGAGATTGATCCTTACCCATTTGTCGGAGAAAGCACATCGGGGTGTGCTTATGGGAGCGGAGATTACGGATATGAAGATTACGCTGGCAGCAGGTCGCGCGCATTTGAAACATACCGAGGGCGGAGATTTCCGTCAGTCCACTTACCGGGCAGTCCGGCAGGGCTTGATGCAGGCAGAATCTGTGCTGCTGGAGCCATATTATGACTTTCGCCTGACGGTTCCGGCAGAAATGGTGGGGCGTGCACTTACAGATATTCAGCGCATGTATGGACAATTTTCACCACCGGAGACCGAAGGCGAGATGAGTATTATTGTAGGAAGTGCACCGGTATCCGAGATGAGAGATTATCCCAAAGAGGTCAGAAATTATACCAGAGGACAGGGAGATTTGAGCTTCGTATTTCAGGGCTATGCACTATGCCATAATACCGAAGCAGTCTTAGAAGAAGCGGGCTATGATCCGCAGAGTGATACAGAGAATCCGACAGGATCTGTATTTTGTTCCCATGGCGCAGGATTCTATGTTCCGTGGAATGAAGTGCCGGATTATATGCATATAGAAAGTCAGCTCAGAAAACGAGAATTGCAGGACGAAGAAAAGAAACCGGACCGTTCATACAGTGGCAATAACGGCGCATTAAAAAGCGCCGGACTTTCCAGACAAGAAGAGCATGAGCTGGAAGAGATTTTTATCAGAACTTATGGTAAGATTGAGCGAAAGAATGCGCCGGGCCCGCGAAGAGTGATTTCCGAAAAAGAGAAAAAAGAACAAAAGAGTGAAGAGATTCCAGAATATTTGCTTGTAGATGGCTACAATGTGATTTTTGCATGGGAAGATTTAAAAGAGCTTGCCAAAGAAAATATAGAAGCAGCAAGAAATAAGCTTATGGATATTATGTGCAACTATCAAGGGTATAAGAAATGTACGCTGATTCTAGTGTTTGATGCTTATAAGGTGGAAGGCTCATGGCTGGAAATACAAAAGTATCATAATATTCATGTTGTATATACGAAAGAATCAGAAACAGCAGACCAGTATATTGAAAAAGTTGTTCATGTGATTGGAAGAAAATACCATGTGACAGTTGCAACCTCCGACGGAGTGGAGCAGGTGATTACAGTTGGTCAGGGGGCAAGCCTTATTTCGGCAAGAGAGCTGGAAGAAGAAGTAGAGATTATGAAGAGGGAACTTCGGGAACAGTATTTAAACCGTCATAGGGGAGGCAAGAATTATCTCTTCGATCATATGGAAGAAGGACTTGCAGAGCAGATGGAACGGATTCGTCTGGGAGAAGAAAAGGATTTTGCATCAGAAGATAGTTAGCTAAATCAGAAGAAAGTTAAGAAAAAGGATTATCACACATCGAAAATGGTGATAATCCTTTTGAATTTTGTAAAAGATTTTTAGTACATTCCGCGGCGTGAACGTGCTACTTTGTTGAGGGTATCCTGCATCAGGCAGTAGTTGATAATGCCAAAGCCAAGAATACCGATTACAAGGAACAGAATGTTAGAATTACCTGCTCCGCCATTGATACGGTCGCAGCGCTCGCCCATTTTGTACATCCAATATAATCCATAGATGCCGCAAGTAACAAAAGAAAGAAGAAGAACCATTCCGCCGGAAGTTGCCTGAGGTTCTCCGGCCAGTGGATTGATCTCATCATTTAGTACGATCATCCAGTAGATGCCGTAGATTCCGCAAGTGATGATTGTAAATAAAATACAAAGCGGAATACTTCTTTCTGTAGCACCGCGATAGGAATTCATATTCGGTGTGTTGTTCATATATGGATTGCCATTCATATTCGGGTTACCGTTCATGTTCGGATTGCCGTTTGTATTTGCGTTACCATAAGCAGTATTATATGGATTACCGTTCATATTCGAGTTGCTGTTTGTATTCTGGCTGTCAGAATTCGGTCCGGCTGTATTTTGTGAAAACATATTACCGCATTCTGGACACGCATTTGCATGGTCGTCACAAGGGGCGCCGCATTTGATGCAAAATTTCATATTATATTCCTCCTCAAGTTATTGTTGTTTTCATAGAGTAAATCGGTTACTATAATACTGTAGCATAAATAGATAGAAAATACAATTTCTATCTCGATCAAAATTTTAATCTTTATGGGGTAACGTATGTCTTTAGATGATTATAGCAAAGCTTATAAATTGGGGAAAAAAGAATATCAATACCGAATGATGCACGGTATGAATCCGATGTTGGAGGTGTTGGATGATATCCTTCCGACAAGAGGAACATTTTCGGAAATACCGCTTGGATTAGTTCAGATACCGATCGATCAGATTGTTGGAACAAAGACCGAGGGGAGAAGCAATGCGTTTGCGGCGAATTTCATGCCGATTTTGCGTGAGACTACGGAATTTGCAAGAAAATGGGCACAGCTTAGTACCAGCCATTTGAATGAGGGAATCCGAGAGCCGGTCAAAGCTTATGAATACATGAATAAGTTCTATATTTTGGAGGGGAATAAGCGCGTCAGCGTAATGAAATATTTCGATGCTGTGTCGATTCCGGGGACAGTGATCCGCATTATACCGAAGCGCACGGAGGAGAAAGAAAATAAAATTTATTTTGAATTTCTCGACTTCTATGAATGCAGTAAGGTCAATTATATCTGGTTTTCAGAAGTGGGAAACTTCCCGAAGCTTCAAAAAGCAGTCGGAAAGAAGCCGGACGAAATGTGGAGTGAAGATGACAGACTGCTTTTTAGTTCTACCTATACAAGATTTTCCATTGAATTTAAGCAGCAAGGCGGAGAAGAGATCAAGATTACTCCGGGAGATGCTTTTTTGGCATTTATCATGCTATATGGATATGATACAGTCTGCGAGATGACGACAAGGGAATTAAAGAACCTGATTACAAAGAATCGTGAAGATTTCAAATTGTTGGAGCAGGAAGAGAGTATTGATTTAAAGCTGAATCCGAATCAGGAGAAAGCATCTTTCTTAAAGTTGATTTTGCCGTCCAGCATGACAGAACTTAAGATTGCATTTGTTTATGAAAAGACTGCGGGGATCTCTGCGTGGACATATAGTCACGAGCTTGGCAGGCTTCATTTGGAACAGGTGTTTAAGGGACAGGTACAGACGATTTATTATGATAATGTGACAAATAAGACTATTGATGAGGTGCTTCAGGATGCGATTGAGAAGGAGTGTAATATGATCATAACAACAACACCGGCTTTTGTGCAGGCAAGCGTGAAAGCTGCAATTGCATATCCGCAGATTCGTATTTTGAATTGCTCTTTGAATACGTCACATCGTTATATCCGTACTTATTATGCAAGGATGTATGAGGCAAAATTTGTAATGGGTGCAGTTGCAGGCGCTATGACAGAAAATGACAAGATTTCTTATCTTGCTGATATTCCGCTTTATGGAACGATTGCGGATATCAATGCTTTTGCACGGGGAGTTTCTTTGGTAAACCCAAGAGCCAAGATTTATCTGGACTGGACGTCCAAAAAAGATCAGGATGTCTATGAAAATATCCGTAAGATTGGTGCGGGATGCATCTCCGGAAAGGATATGGTAATTCCTGAGGAGGCTTCCAGAGCGTTTGGGCTGTATAGCATGAACGGAGAAGAAACGAGGAATCTTGCAATGCCATTATGGCACTGGGGAAGATTCTATGAGCGTTTAATTCGCACGATCATGAATGGAACATGGAAGTATGATGACGATTCTATAGAGAAGAAGGCGATCAATTATTGGTGGGGAATGTCTGCGGGAGTTGTTGATGTGGTATGCTCTAAGAGTCTGCCGGAAGGAACAAAACAGCTGATCCGAATGTTAAAGAAGTCTGTCTCCAGAGAAGAGATCCATCCATTTTCCGGAGTGCTGTATTCGCAGACAGATGTGGTTCAAAGTGACCCAGACAGAACCTTAAGTCCGGAAGAAATTGCGGCAATGGATTGGCTTGGGGATAATGTGATCGGGGAGATACCGGCCAGTGATGAACTTCTGGAGGCTGTGCGCCCCACGGTTCTTCAACAGGGAATTGAGAATAAGAAAGGTTAAATGATATGAAGATATTGGTACTTGCGGATAAAGAATCTCCTTATTTGTGGGATTATTTTGAAAAAAGCAAGTTTGAAGGAATTGATCTTATCATTTCCTGTGGAGATCTGGCAGCAGATTATTTATCATTTTTGACTACGCTGACATCTATTCCGGTGTTATATGTGTGTGGAAATCATGATGATAAATACGAGCAGAAGCCACCGGAGGGATGTGTTTGCATTGATGATAAGATATACGTATATAAAGGGATTCGCATCCTTGGACTTGGAGGTTCCATGCGCTATAAAAAGGGCTGCTATCAGTATACAGAAGGACAGATGGCAAGGAGAGTCCGAAAACTCTGGTTTCAGCTCTTAAGAAGGAGAGGCTTTGATATTCTTGTCACCCACGCTCCGGCGTATGAGTTAAATGATGGAAGAGATCTTCCGCATCAGGGATTTCAAGTGTTTAGAAAATTAATGGAGAGATATCATCCAAGGTTCTTCCTGCACGGGCACGTACATTTGTCCTATGGAAGAGATCATAAGAGATATGATAAGTATGAAGAGACACATGTGATCAATGCCTATGAACGTTGTGTGTTTGAATATGAAGATGAAAATGTAAGAGAGCATATATCATAGAAGAAGCGATATAAAGATAACGGGACATAGCCTTGACGACTATGTCCCGTTTGTTGTGATTGTGTTTATTCTTTATCTTTGATCAGACTGTGTAATTCTTGAAGTGACTGTACATCACCAAGACCGTGTTTCTTAACGTTGTGAATTCCTTTTGCAGTTGCTTTTGCAGCAGCAATAGTAGTCATATAAGGAATCTTAGCCTTGATTGCTGATTTGCGCAGGTAGCTGTCGTCGTGGATGCTGTCTTTTCCAACCGGTGAGTTGATGATAAGATCAATCTTACCGTTGGTAATAAGATCCAGAATGTTTGGACGACCTTCCTGAAGTTTATTCACTCTTTCAGCCGGAATACCAGCTTCGTTAATGAGCTTGCATGTTGTGTCAGTCGCAATGATCTTGAATCCGTTTTCCGCAAACTGACGGGCAACTTCTACCACTTCAGCTTTGTCTTTGCGGTTTACAGAGATCAGTACGGTTCCGCCAAGAGGAAGTCGGGACTGTGTTGCTTCCTGTGCTTTGTAGAAAGCTTTTCCGTAGTAAGGAGATAATCCAAGAACTTCTCCTGTAGAACGCATTTCCGGTCCGAGGATCGGGTCTACCTCTTGGAACATATTGAACGGGAAGACCGCTTCTTTTACGCCGAAGTAAGGAATTTCCTGTTCTTTTAAGTTCGGTACCGGAGATGGACGTCCGGTGATCTCGGAAGTAATAATGTCAGTAGCTAATGGTACCATACGGATGTTACATACTTTAGATACCAATGGAACAGTACGGGATGCACGTGGATTTGCTTCCAGTACATATACTTTTCCGTTTTCGATTGCATACTGCATGTTCATAAGACCTCTGACATGCATTTCTTCCGCAATCTTTCTTGTATATTCTTTGATTGTCTTTACATTTTCCTCAGAAATATGTGCAGATGGGATGATACATGCAGAGTCACCGGAGTGTACACCGGCAAGCTCGATATGCTCCATAACAGCAGGAACGAATGCGTGTGTTCCGTCACTGATCGCATCTGCTTCACACTCTAATGCGTGATTTAAGAAACGGTCGATGAGGATCGGTCTATCCGGAGTTACACCAACAGCAGCCTTCATATAGTTAGACAGGCTTTCATCATCATATACAACTTCCATTCCACGTCCGCCAAGTACATAAGAAGGACGTACCATAACAGGATAACCGATTTTTGTAGCGATAGCTAAAGCTTCTTCTACTGTAGTAGCCATTCCTGACTCTGGCATTGGAATTTCCAACTTATCCATCATTTCACGGAAGAGGTCACGGTCTTCTGCCAGGTCAATGATGGATGGGGAAGTTCCGAGAATCTTCACACCGTTTTTCTCAAGATCGGCGGCAAGGTTCAGAGGAGTCTGTCCGCCGAACTGTGCGATAACGCCGACTGGTTTTTCTTTCTTGTAAATGCTTAATACATCTTCCAGTGTTAATGGCTCAAAGTAAAGCTTATCGGAAGTATCGTAGTCTGTAGATACTGTTTCCGGGTTACAGTTTACGATGATTGTCTCAAAGCCAAGCTTCTTAAGAGCTAAAGAAGCATGTACACAGCAGTAGTCAAATTCAATACCCTGTCCGATACGGTTTGGACCGCCACCGAGGATCATGATCTTCGGTTTGTCATTTGATACAGGATTCTTATCTTCTGCGTTGTAAGTTGAGTAGTAGTATGCGCTGTTTTCGGTTCCGCTTACGTGAACACCTTCCCATGCTTCCTCAACGCCGAGTTCGATTCTGTGGTTTCTGATTTCATCCTCAGATACCTCTAAAATCTGGCTTAAGTATTTATCAGAGAATCCGTCTTTCTTTGCGGTAATCAGTTTATCATCAGATGGAAGAGAACCTTTGTTAGCAATCAGAGCTTCTTCTTCCTCTACTAATTCTTTCATCTGCTCAATAAACCATGTCTTCACTTTTGTGATTTCGTTAATCTCTTCTACAGTTGCACCTTTTCTCAGTGCTTCGTACATGATGAAGTGGCGTTCACTGGATGGAGTGATGAGCATTTTCAGGAGCTCTTCTTTTGACTTTGTATCAAAATCTTTTGCGTGTCCCAGTCCGTAACGACCTGTCTCGAGACTTCGGATTGCTTTCTGGAAAGCTTCCTTATAAGTCTTACCGATACTCATAACTTCACCGACTGCACGCATCTGAGTGCCGAGTTTATCTTCCACGCCTTTGAATTTCTCAAATGCCCAACGAGCAAATTTGATTACAACGTAATCGCCATTTGGAACATATTTATCAAGAGTTCCGTATTTTCCGCAAGGAATGTCCTTCAGAGTAAGGCCTGCTGCAAGCATTGCAGATACTAAAGCGATCGGGAAACCGGTTGCTTTAGAAGCAAGTGCGGAAGAACGGGAAGTTCTTGGGTTGATCTCGATGATGATATCTCTGTCTGTCTTAGGATCGTGTGCCCACTGTACGTTACAACCACCGATTACTTTAACAGAATCTACGACTTTGTGGGATTTCTCCTGTAAACGCTTTTGAACTTCTTCTGAAATCGTAAGCATTGGAGCAGAACAGAAGGAATCACCGGTGTGAACGCCAAGAGGATCGATGTTCTCGATGAAGCAGACTGTGATCATGTTACCATCTTCATCGCGGACAACCTCAAGTTCAAGTTCTTCCCATCCGAGAATGGATTCCTCTACAAGAACCTGTCCAACTAAAGAAGCCTGAAGACCTCTTGCCATAACGGTTTTTAATTCTTCCTTATTATATACGAGTCCGCCGCCGGCGCCGCCCATTGTGTAAGCAGGACGAAGTACAACCGGATAACCAAGTTCATCTGCGATTGCAAGACCTTCTTCTACAGAATATGCAACCTGACTTCTTGCCATATCGATGCCAAGAGCATCCATAGATTTCTTGAATTCAATACGGTCCTCACCACGTTCAATAGCGTCAACCTGTACACCGATAACTTTTACATTATATTTATCAAGAATACCTGCCTGTGCAAGCTCTGAACAAAGATTGAGACCAGATTGTCCTCCAAGGTTTGGAAGAAGCGCATCCGGACGCTCTTTAGCAATAATCTGTTCCAGTCTCTCCACATTCAGAGGTTCGATATAAGTAACATCAGCAGTTTCTGGATCAGTCATAATAGTAGCTGGGTTAGAATTTACCAGCACGATTTCATAACCAAGTTTACGCAGGGCTTTACATGCCTGAGTTCCAGAGTAATCAAATTCGCAGGCCTGTCCAATGATGATCGGGCCAGAACCGATAATTAGTACTTTGTGAATATCTGTTCTTTTTGACATATGTATCCTCCTAATCTAAATTGAAAAACTCTTTACCCTCTATTATATAGGAAGTTCGTTAAAAAAGAAAACGAAAAATGAAAAAATTATGCAGAACTATAACGAAAATAGAAAGAAAATATATAATAATAAGATGGATAGATGTGAAAAAATCAGATATATTCTGAAAAATAAAAAATATTATATGAATATTACGAACCTTTTTGAAAATTACTTTAGGAAAATACATGAGAAAAATGCTATACTATTAACATAGAAAAGAAATTATGGGCAGAATAGTAAGAAGACAGGAGGAGAGAAAATATGGCAAAGATTTATAAAGGTGCATTGGAACTTATCGGTCATACACCGCTTATGGAAATAGTAAATATTGAAAAAGAGCTGGGATTAAAAGCTAGAGTGCTTGTAAAATTGGAGTATTTGAATCCGACGGGAAGTGTGAAAGACCGCGCGGCAAAAGCTATGATTGAAGATGCGGAACAAAAAGGGATTTTAAAAGAAGGTGCAGTTATTATCGAACCTACTTCAGGAAATACAGGAATCGGTCTTGCATCAATCGCAGCAGTAAAAGGCTATCGAATGATTTTAACAATGCCGGATACGATGAGTGTAGAGAGAAGAAATATTTTGAAGGCTTATGGAGCGGAGATTGTGCTGACCGAAGGCGCGAAGGGAATGAGCGGAGCCATTGAGAAGGCGGAGGAACTTGCAAAAGAAATTCCCAATAGCTTTATTCCGGGACAATTTGATAATAAAGCAAATGCAAAAGCACATTTCCTGACAACAGGGCCGGAGATTTGGGAAGATACAGAAGGCGAAGTAGATATCTTCATTGCGGGAGTAGGAACAGGCGGAACACTTACGGGAACCGGAGAATATTTAAAATCGAAGAAGCCTGAGGTTCGTGTGGTAGCATTGGAACCGGCAGATTCTCCAGTTCTGTCCGGAGGAGAGGCAGGACCGCATAAATTGCAGGGAATTGGAGCGAACTTTGTACCGGCAGTGTTGAATACGGAGGTTTATGATGAGATTTTCTGTGCAGAAAGTGAAGATGCTTTCCGTGCAGCTAAGCTTTTGGCGAAAAAAGAAGGAATTTTGGTAGGAATATCTGCGGGCGCAGCATTACATGCAGCCATAACTTATGCACAAAAAGAAGAAAATGAAGGGAAAACGATCGTTGTTTTGCTTCCGGATAGTGCAGACCGTTATTATTCTACGCCATTATTTGGAGATTAGAATTGTCAAAATGCGCTGGTTGTGATAAAGTGATATTTGGTAATATATTTCATTTTAATACAAGGGGATAGAAAATATGGAAAGAAGAGTAGGTACCATATCAAGAGGAATTCGTTGTCCGATTATCCGTGAAGGAGATAATCTGGCAGATATTATTGTAGAGAACGTGCTGGAAGCAGCAAAGAGTGAAGGTTTTGAGCTTCGTGACCGCGACGTAATCGCAGCGACAGAATCTATTGTTGCGAGAGCGCAGGGAAACTATGCATCTGTTGACGCCATTGCCAAAGATGTAAAAGAAAAATTAGGCGGAGAGACGATCGGTGTCATTTTCCCGATTCTTTCCAGAAACCGTTTTTCTATTTGTCTGAAAGGAATTGCGAAAGGTGCAAAGAAAGTAATTCTTATGCTCAGCTATCCAAGTGATGAAGTGGGAAATGAATTAGTATCTTTAGATCAGCTTGATGAAGCCGGAATCAATCCATACAGTGATGTGTTGGATGAAAAGAGATACCGCGAATTATTCGGTGAAAATCTTCACCCATTTACCGGAGTGGATTATGTGAAATATTATAGTGAAGTAATCCGTGAGGCAGGCGCTGACGTGGAAGTGATTTTTGCAAATCAGCCACAGGAGATTTTAAAGTATACAAAGAATGTGCTTGCATGTGATATCCATTCAAGAGTAAGAACGAAACGCATTCTGAAAGCACATGGTGCAGAACGTGTATATGGAATGGATGATATTCTTACAAGTCCGGTGGACGGAAGCGGATGTAATGAGCGCTTTGGACTTCTTGGTTCTAATAAGTCTACAGAAGAAAGTGTGAAGCTGTTCCCGCGTGAATGTACAGACCTTGTATTGGACGTGCAGAAACAGATTCTTGATAAAACGGGAAAACACGTAGAAGTTATGGTATACGGTGACGGCGCCTTCAAAGATCCTGTTGGAAAGATCTGGGAACTTGCAGATCCGTGTGTATCTGTTGCAAATACGGAAGGACTTGAAGGAACTCCGAACGAGTTGAAATTAAAATATCTTGCAGATAATGATTTTAAAGATCTGTCAGGTGAAGCGTTAAAAGAAGCGATTTCTAAGAAAATCAAAGAAAAAGATGATAATTTGGTTGGCAACATGGTTTCTCAGGGAACAACACCGAGACGTCTTACAGATTTAATCGGTTCTCTGTGCGATCTGACCAGCGGTTCTGGTGACAAAGGAACACCGGTCATCTTGATTCAGGGATATTTTGATAATATGACAGATAATTAAAATGGAAGGAGAGCAAGAGATATATGAAACAGGATATGATTGTAATTCTGGATCTTGGAAGTACTGAAAATACAGTGATTGCCAGACAGATTCGTGATATGGGTGTATACAGCGAGATTCATCCGCATGATATTACACCGGAACAGCTTAAAAAGCTTGATAACGTAAAAGGTATTATTTTAAATGGTGGAGAAAACCGCGTAGTAGATGGAACACCGGTAGATGTTTGTGAAGAAATCTATGCGCTTGGTTATCCGGTGATGGCAATCGATCATCCGACAGCAAAATGTGAAGAAGTGTATGATCAGATTCCAGGAGAAGATGTGTTGAAGGCATTCCTTTTTGATACATGTAAAGCGGAAGCAAACTGGAACATGAAGAACTTTGTAGAGGATCAGGTAGAACTGATCCGTAAGCAGGTGGGAGATAAAAAAGTGTTGTTGGCATTGTCCGGTGGTGTTGACAGTTCCGTGGTAGCAGCACTTCTTATCAAAGCAATCGGCAAACAGTTAGTCTGCGTGCACGTAAATCACGGTCTGATGCGTAAGGGAGAATCTGAGAGTGTTGTAGAAGTGTTTAAAAATCAGATGGATGCAAATCTGATCTATGTGGATGCTTCTGAGAGATTCCTTGGAAAACTGGAAGGCGTGGCAGATCCGGAAGAGAAGAGAAAGATTATCGGAGCAGAATTTATCCGTGTATTTGAAGAAGAAGCAAGAAAACTGGAAGGAATTGATTTTCTTGCGCAGGGAACCATTTATCCGGACATTGTGGAAAGTGGAACAAAGACAGCGAAGGTTGTAAAATCCCATCACAATGTAGGAGGACTTCCGGAGGATCTTCAGTTTGATCTGGTAGAGCCTCTCTACCACCTGTTTAAGGACGAGGTTCGAGCTTGCGGTATTGAACTTGGACTTCCACATGGTATGGTATATCGTCAGCCATTCCCGGGACCGGGACTTGGTGTGAGATGTCTTGGCGCGATCACAAAAGAACGTCTGGAAGCAGTACGTGAGTCAGATGCAATCCTCCGTGAAGAGTTTGCAAATTCCGGATTAGATAAGAAAGTATGGCAGTATTTCACAGTAGTGCCGGATTTCAAATCAGTAGGAGTGAAAGACAATGCAAGATGCTTCGAGTATCCGGTGATCATCCGTGCGGTAAATACCATCGATGCTATGAGCGCAAGCGTAGAGCAGATTGATTGGCCAATTCTGATGAAGATTACAGACAGAATCTTAAAAGAAGTGAAAAATGTAAACCGTGTATGCTATGATATGAGCCCGAAGCCTTGTGCAACGATAGAGTGGGAATAGTCGCGAGATTTTGGAAAACAGCGTATTTATGCGGAATTTAGGGCATCCAAATAGGCATTTTATGTTAATTTGATGTTAAAAAACCAGGCAGTGATTTGCCTGGTTTTTAGTATTTTATAAGTATTTCAATTATTTCCCCTACTCAAATTGCATCTCATAGTAATGTGCATAAATTCCATTCTTTGCTACTAACTCATCGTGTGTTCCACGTTCGCAGATGCGGTTGTCTGCGACCACAAGAATCTCATCCGCATTTCGGATGGTGGAGAGTCGGTGAGCGATAGTAATGGTGGTTCGATTCTTGGCAAGTTCTTCCAGACTCTGTTGAATCCAGCGTTCGCTTTCGTTGTCAAGCGCGCTCGTTGCCTCATCAAGAATCAGAATCGGCGGATTTTTGAGAAATACTCTGGCGATCGAGATTCGCTGCTTTTGTCCGCCGGATAATCTTGTTCCGCGTTCGCCGACAAAGGTATCATATCCATCTGGAAGTTCTTCGATAAAATCATGGATGTTTGCCTTCTTGGCAGCGTCTATGATTTCATCCATAGTTGCATCTGGTTTTCCGTAGGCAATATTTTCCCGAACCGTTCCGCAGAAAAGATACACATCCTGCTGCACCAGACCGATTTGATTTCTTAGACTATTAAGCGTAAGAGAACGTACGTCTTTGCCGTCAATGGTAATCCGTCCTTCGGTTACATCATAAAATCGAGGAAGGAGAGAACAGATGGTAGTTTTCCCGCTTCCGGATGGTCCGACCAGTGCGATAGATTTTCCGGCTTCTATCTGGAACGACACATCAGATAAGACAGGAGTATCATCGTCGCTGTAGTGGAAAGATACATTTTCGTAAGAAACGTGGCCTTGAACATTTGTAAGTGGTGTGGCATCTTTTGCATCTTCGATTTCCGGTTTCGTGTCCATGACATCGAGGAAACGGCGGAAGCCAGACAATCCCTTTTGCATCATTTCCGTCAATTCTACGAGAATCTGAATCGGGCTGATGAAAATGCCGATGTAGAGAGCGTACATGGCGAGATCACCTACGTTCATTAAGCCGTTGGAAATGAGAAAACCTCCGAAGACCAGAGTAGTCAGATACATCATACCTTGGAAGAACAAGTTCCAAGACATAAAACTTCCCATGCAGCGATAATTATCATCTTTGGACTTGAGAAAATCATGATTACTCTTATAGAATTTTTGGCGTTCAATATCTTCGTTTGCGAAAGACTGCACGACTCGGATACCGGCTAAAGTATCTTGAAGACTGGCGTTTACGTCTCCGATTTTTCTGCGGTTTTCTAAAAAAGTCTGCTGCATGCGCCGGTTCTGTTTTAAGGAGAAAAAGAACATGCAGACGACAAGGATCGCAAGCGGAATTGCAAGTCTCCAGTTAATAAGGAATAAAAATACAAAGGAGCCTACAATTTTTACAATAGAAATGAACAGGTTTTCAGGTCCGTGGTGAGCGAACTCGGAGATGTCAAAGAGATCAGATACAAGTTTACTCATCATTTGACCGGAGTTGTGTTGATCGTAGTAAGAGAAAGACAACTGTTCATAGTGGTCAAATAACTGTTGACGCATATCTCGTTCCATGCGGGCGCCCATCATATGTCCCTGACAGCTTACATAATATTTGCAGAGGCTCTGGAGCACATACATTAGGAAGAGACCAATTGCAATGGGGATAAGAGCGCTCAGGATTGTAGAGCTGCTCTTTGTAAATAGCGTGTTTGTCAATGTGCGCAGAATCTGTGGATAAGCAAGGTCGATGGCGCTGATCACAGTGGCGCACAGAAGGTCTAAGAAGAAAATTGCTCGGTAAGGAGCATAATAATGAATAAATCTTTTTAATGTTTTCATGATTGTTACCTACTTATATTCTTTCTTCATTGAGAAACCGTGTCCGCGGACTTCACTGACCTGACTTACGACCATAAAGCTGTTCGGATCGATTTTGTGAATGATCTTTTCAATTTTTGGCAGTTCTCTGTTGGAGATCACACTGAAGATCATCTGAGTAGGTTCATTCATATATCCGCTTGTGGCAGAAAGGGCGGTTACGCCGCGATCCAGTTCGTGGATGATGGCTTCTCGGATTTCATCATGTTTCGGGCTGACAACTTTGACTTCGATTCTTGTTGTTCCGAATAATAAGATCTTGTCCAACACGATTGTGTAGATCATAAGCAGTGAGATACCGTATAAAACTTTTTCAATCGGTGAGTAAGAGGCTTGCGCAAGAAGAATGATAATGTCAAATGCGTACAAGCTTACGGACACTGGAATTCGGAAAAACCGATTCAAAACGAGTGGCGGAATATCCATTCCTCCGGTAGAAGCACCGGAACGGATGACAATTCCAAGGGAAAGCCCGATTCCAAGACCTGAGAATAAAGTGCAAAGCCAGAGGTTTTCAGTTAGAACCACATCTCCAAGAAGGCGTTGGAATACTTCCAAAGCGACAGGATATACGAACGTACTGATAATCGTTGTGAGTGCGAACTGCTTTCCGAGAATGAAAAAGCCTGCGATCAACATGATGATATTAAATACTAATACAAATCCGGAAATCGATAATCCGGTATAGTGATTGACTGCAAGACCGATACCTGTTGTCCCGCCGGTTACAAGATCAGCAGGAAGAAGAAAAAGCTTTACAGTCAGTGCATATAATACATTTCCTAAAATTACGAAAAATACAGATACCATTTTTTGCGGTATCGAAGAATAATCTGATGTCATAATTTTCCTCCCAATATTTTAATATACATAAATTAATTTATAAGAATCCCAACATACCTTACTATACATTTTTTAAAATCGCAACTATTAATCTTAGAAAAATCGAGGATTTTATAGTATAATGATTGTTATGAATTCGAAAGTAGGAAGAGGGAAGGTTCGTGTTATATAGTATACCTGAATATTATAAAGAATTTGTCTGTACAGCAGATCAGTGTGAGGATACGTGCTGTGCGGGCTGGCAGATCATGGTGGATCGCAAGTCGCTTGACAGATACCACTGTGTAAGGGGAGCGTTTAAAAAGGATTTAAGAAGAGGAATCAACTGGAAAGAAGGTACGTTTCGGCAGTCAAAAGAGAAGCGTTGTGCTTTTTTAGATGAAGATAATTTGTGCCGGATGTATAAAAATCTCGGAGAAAAAAGTCTTTGCAGAACGTGCCGGTTATATCCAAGACATATCGAAGAATTTGAAAATGTCAGAGAAATCACGCTGTCTGTGTCCTGCCCAGGAGTGGCGAAGCTTCTCCTTAAGAAAGAAGAGCCGGTTCGATTCTTAAGTTATGAAAAAGAGGGTGAGGAGACGTATGAGGAGTTTGACTGCCTTCTGTATTCCATGCTGGCAGATGCAAGAGAAGTTATGATTGGGATTGCTCAGAATAGAGATAAACTTCTTGGTGAACGGATTCTGCTTGTGGTGGGATTAGCGCACGATATAGAGAGACGCGTGCGAAGTGGCAATTTATTTACTTGTGAAGAGCTGTTTGATAAATATGAATCAGAAGCCGCAGAGAAATTCGTGCGTTGTCGGCTTGAGCATTATATGGTGCAGGCGGATAACCGCTGCGAAGATGTGAGAAATCTATTTCAAAAGCTATATCGGTTAGAAGTGCTGAAGGAAGATTGGCGGAGGGTGTTGTATGAGAGCGAGCTTCTTCTATATAAAGAGGGAAATAAAGCATATAATGAGAATTGCCGGAAATATGAGCAGTGGATGGATGAACAGATACCGGACTGGAAGATGAAATGCGAGCAGTTATTTGTTTATTTTCTATATACTTATTTTTGTGGAGCAGTCTATGATGCGAGGGTGTATGGAAAAGTTCAGATGGCAGCAGTCAGTGTTCTGTTGATCAGCGAATTGTGGAAGGCAAGATGGATTCGAAATGAAGGACATCTTGACTTAGAAGACATGACGGAAATTGTTTATCGATATTCCAGAGAGTTGGAACATTCTGATGAAAATTTGGAACTATTTGAAATGATGATGGAGAAAACAAAAATTTTTGTTTAAGAACTATATGAAGGAGGAAGAATCATGATTGAAATTGAAAAAGAATTGTGTATAGGATGTGGAGCCTGTGTCAAAGATTGTCCGGGGAAGGCGCTTGCCATAGAAGACGGAAAGGCTGTTTATAAAAAAGAGTGTATTCATTGTGGGCATTGTGTTGCTATTTGTCCGGTAAATGCAGTTTCTATTCCGGAGTATGATATGGAAGAAGTAGAAGAATATAAGGAAGAAACATTTACAGTAGCGCCGGAGAATTTTCTTCATGCAGTGAAATTCAGAAGAAGTATACGAGATTTCCGTCCGGAGCCAATCGAGCAGGAGAAAATGGAGCGCATTATAAATGCAGGACGTTATACAGCAACGGCGAAGAATCGTCAGGCATGTAGATTTATCGTATTAAGAGAACAATTGGAAGAATTTAAGGACCTCGTGTGGAAAGAAATGCCTTCTATATTAGAGGTGTTAAAAGAGACTGCGCCGGCATATGCGAGAGCTTTTGAACTGTTTTATTTAAAACATCAGAAAAATCCAAAAGATGATACATTTTTCTTCAATACAACTTCATTTTTAGTGATCGCATCCAAGAACCCTCTGGATGGAGGACTTGCGGCAGCCAATATTGAAAATATGGCGGTAGCAGAAGGAGCGGGGGCGCTTTACAGCGGATATATGATGCGAGTGATTGAGGCTAGTCCGGTGTTAAAAGAATGGCTGTGTATTTCAGAACTTCCGGTATCCTGCTGTATGCTTCTTGGATATCCTGCAGTGTCATATAAGCGTACTGCGCCGAGAAAAAAAGGGAATATTGAGTGGAGATAAAGGAAGAAGACAACGACAGAAGGGAATTAATTTGGCATGAATAAAAAGGAAGTATTAGAGATCCGTAAGCAGTTTACACCAGAGAATTGTGCGATTACACGTATTTGCGGATGCTATGTAGACCACGAGAAAGAGAAGAAGACAGAATTAAAAAAGGCATTTTTGTCACTTCCGGAAGAAGAAGGATTTAAATATTTTGATATTTTTAAACACACCCTTTCCGGTACGCTTGGGAAAAATCTTATAAATATGGAGTTCCCATTAGAACAGGAGCTTCCGGGAGGTACACAGGAATTTTTATTAAAGCTTCGGGACAGTAAGCTTCAAGATGATCTTCTGATTGAAGAGTTTTATGATAAAGTAATTGAAAATTATAATTACGGAGAAAATTATTATATTATTTTAATCCATGCAGTTTATGACGTTCCGGGGAAATCGACAGACGGATTGGAAATGTTTGATGCTTCAGATGTGGTATATGAACATATCATGTGTAGCATTTGTCCTGTAAATCTGACGAAAGCAGGTCTTACATATAATGCAGAAACAAATAATATCGAGGATCGTATCCGTGACTGGTTTGTGGAACTCCCTGTGAAGGGATTTCTGTTTCCGGCATTTAACGACCGCGCTTCTGATATTCACCACATTTTGTATTATTCCAAGAAGCCGGAAGAGCTGCAGCCGGACTTTATTGCAAATGTGCTTGGAAGTCAGATTCCGTTGACTGCAAAGGATCAGAAGACAACCTTCCAGACGATCATCAGCGATACTTTGGGAGAAGAATGTGATTATGAAGTGGTGAGGAATATCCACGATAACTTAAATGAAATGATTGAAGCGTCGAAAGAAGAACCGGAACCATTGGAACTTGCGCGGATGGATGTGAAAAAGCTTTTCGTAAAAAGCGGAGTTACGGAAGAGAAGATGGAGACTTTTGACGCGGACTTTGCGGAAATCGTGGGAGAGAAGAAAACACTGCTTGCGTCGAATATTGCTAGCACGAAGACCTTCCAGATTGAGACTCCGGATGTGGTTGTGAAAGTTAATCCGGAGCGCTCTGATCTTGTAGAGACAAGAGAGATTGACGGAAGAAGATGCCTTGTAATTGCAATCGATGATCATTTAGAGGTAAATGGAATCGAAGTGCGGAAATAAAAAACGTGAAATGTGAAAAAAGTATTTGCCAAACATGATATTCTATGATAGAATATCATTTGTTAGCGGAGATGGCGGAATGGCAGACGCGCTAGATTCAGGTTCTAGTGGGAGTTATCCTGTGAGGGTTCAAGTCCCTTTCTCCGCATTGAATATTGAAATGTAAGTATCGTAAACATCAGTGTTTGCGATATTTTTATTTTTCAAAACAGAAAAAGGGGCACAAAAGGGGCAAACTGTAAAATTTTGATGTTTTTTATTTAGTGCGGTCTCTTATAGTTTTGTACGAAAAAATATGGTACGATAAGTATATAGGGGGAATGCTGATGAAAAAGCAAAGAATATTACTTGTATTTAAAGGATGTATAAAATATCTTATGAGCTATCGCCCGTATATGACGGTGTGGGTAACTATTTGGGTAGTGTCGGCGTTGATAGGTGGAATAAAAGCGAAGTCGATAGGTTTGGCTGTCATTTTTCTGTTTTTTGCAGTGGTACCAGCAATGATAAAAAGATTATTGTTAGCGGTCAGCAGAATCGGGGGAATTAATAGATATGATGAAAAAGCCTTCGGAAAAGGACCGAGAGGAAGAATGAAAAATTATTTGATTGAATATATTGCAATGAACAAAAAGATATAGTGATTTTGGAAGTGTAAATGGCGCCTATCGAATAGATGGGCGTTTTTAACTTTGCAAATTCTGTCTCAGTGATTCATTTTAATCATTTTTCTACCTTTTCGATGACAGAGTCGCGGGGGAGGTTGAAGTGTCAAAGACACTTTTGGTATTCTGTGAGGGAGTATGTTTACGAAAGTTATAAAAAGGAGAAGTTATGGAGAAAAGATTCTGTTTTCGAGAATTTTCACGTTATACGATTCTTAGTATATTGGGAACACTTGGTGTGTCCTGTTATATTCTTGCAGATACATTTTTTGTGTCGGTAGGACTGGGCTCTAGAGGACTTGCTGCGCTTAATCTGGCAATTCCTGTTTATAATTTTATTCATGGAACGGGACTGATGCTTGGGATGGGAGGCGCTGCCCGATTTTCGGTGAGAAAAAGCCAGAACAAGCAGGGACAGGTAGATTCGATTTATTCGAATACGGTTCGTCTTGCTGTAATCTTTTCCGCCCTGTTTTTTGTATTAGGGTTATTTTTTGCCGGAAATCTGGCTGCCGCTTTGGGAGCTGACCACCAGATTTACAATATGACAACTGTCTATATTAAATGGCTTCTTATCTTTGCACCTGCGTTTATTTTTAATGATGTATTTTTGTGCTTCGTGAGAAATGACGGTAGCCCGCAACTGTCAATGACGGCTATGCTGATTGGAAGTTTTTCAAACATTTTGCTTGATTACATCTTTATCTTTCCACTGCACATGGGGCTGTTTGGTGCAGTCTTTGCGACTGGATTGTCACCAATCATCAGTATGATATTTATGACACTACATTGGTTGAAACGAAAAAATACATTTCATATGATTAGAGAGCGGTTTCGCATAGATATGGCAAAAAAGACGCTTGCTTTGGGAATCCCCTCCTTGATTGCTCAGGTATCTGCGGGAGTGGTTATGATCGTATTTAATATGTTGATTCTTAAGCTGGAGGGAAATGTCGGAGTGGCGGCTTACGGAGTCATTGCTAATATTTCGCTTGTGGTGCTTGGTATCTATACGGGGATCGCGCAGGGAGTGCAGCCGCTTCTCAGCGATTTTTACGGTAGAAATGAAAGAACCGGGATTCATAAAGTGTTACGTTATGCAATGTGGACGATGCTGATCTTCTCTTTGGTGATCTACGGATTGTTATTTGTCTTTGCCCAACCGGTCACTTCTGTATTTAACAGCGAGCATAATCAGGAGCTTCAAAATATTGCGGTGACTGGACTGAAAATATATTTCTTATCCAATGTATTTGCAGGTTATAATACGATTCTTGCGACCTATTTCATTTCGGTAGAAAAGGCGGTTCCGGCACAGGTTTTGTCTGTTCTTAGGGGATTTCTGTTGATGATACCGGTAGTTTTTATATCTTCGTATTTATGGAAAATGACAGGAGTTTGGGCGGCGTATCCTTTGACTGAAATGTTGGTATCTGTGATCGGGTATATTTTATATCGGCGTTATAATAAAACATAATTTTTTGTGAAGGCATATAGTTGTCAACAATGGGGAATCAAAGTATAATTAATTTAGATATATGTCAAACTAAGAAAGAAGAGAGGATAAAGAAATGGGAAACATATTTGACATTTTGGGACCGGTCATGGTAGGACCATCCAGTTCCCACACGGCAGGAGCAGCGCGTATTGGTCTGATTGCCAGACAGCTTTTCGGAAGACAGCCAAAGCGGGCAAAAGTCTACCTTCATGGTTCTTTTGCGGCGACAGGCAAAGGTCATGGTACAGATAAGGCTTTGATCGCAGGGCTTCTTGGGATGCTGCCGGATGATATGCGGATTCCGCATAGTTTTGATATCGCGAAAGAAGAGGGAATGGACTTTACGATTGAGAATAAGGATATCAAAGGAGCGCATCCAAACACAGCGCAGATTATTATGGAAGCGGAAGGAGTGCCGACAATGAAGATTCAGGCACACTCTATCGGCGGCGGAAGAATCAAAGTATGCAAATTGGACGGAATTGATGTGAACTTCAGTGGGGAAAGTTATACATTGATTATTCGAAATGTGGATGAGCCGGGACGGATCATGGATGTATCAGCGGCGCTTGCAGAAGACGAGATCAATATTGCAACCATGCAGGTATTCCGTGATAAACGAGGCGGTTCTGCGGTTATGGTAGTAGAGACCGATCAGGTGGTTTCACAGGCGGCAATTGATAATCTGGAGAGCAAACCGGGAATCATTCGGGTGAAATTCCTGAATCCAAATGGATAAGAAACGGAGGAGAGAAGAAGCGTATGTCATATCAATCAATGGAAGAAGCATGTATAAGATGTGAAAAAGAGAACATTCCTTTTTGGAAAGCTGTTCAAATTGAAGATGCCGACGAAAGAGGTGTTTCTGTAGAGGATTCATGGAAACAGATGGAATCTATGTGGCAGTCCATGAAGGATAATTTAGATGCCTATGAGCCGGACCTCGTATCTACAAGCGGACTTGTAGGAACGGAAGGCGGTTTGATGGATGCTTATGGACAGGCGGGAAATACATTATGTGGCGGCTTTATGGCGAAAGTGATGTCCAATGCGTTGAAGATGGGATGTAACAATGCCTGCATGAAGCGTATTGTTGCAGCTCCTACTGCGGGTGCATGTGGCGTGCTTCCGGCAGTGTTGGTTACTTATTATAAAGAATATCAAGTGCCGGAAGATACGATGGTCGAGGCAATGTATGTAGCGGCAGGACTTGGTCAGATCATTGCAAACCGTGCATATCTGGCGGGTGCATCTGGTGGATGTCAGGCGGAGATTGGTTCTGGTTCTGGCATGGCAGCAGGAGCAATCTGTCATGTGAAAGGGGCAGATGCCGGCGTGATAGGACATGCCTGTGCAATGGCACTTAAGAATCTGATGGGACTTGTGTGCGATCCGGTGGCAGGATTGGTAGAAGTTCCATGTGTGAAGAGAAATGTAGGTGGTGCGGTTAATGCTCTGGCGGCAGCGGATATGGCGCTTGCAGGCATCACAAGTAAAATTCCGGTAGATCAGGTAATTGATGCTATGAAAGAAGTGGGAGATAAAATGGACGTCTCACTTCGTGAGACCGGTATCGGCGGTGTTGCCGGAACACTGGCAGGGCAGGAAGTGTCCGAACGATTGAATATGTAACTGGAAGATTAGGAGAAGACAATGGAGATTTATCACGGACGCCCTAAGTATGATGAGGGACGGTTGGAAAAGGAATTGGAAGTCTATGATCTGCTGGATGAGCTTGGGATTTCCTATGAGCGTGTAGATCATGAAGCTTTGCAGACGATTGAGGCATGCCGGAAGGTGGATGAGACACTTGGCATTTCTATCTGCAAGAATCTGTTTTTGTGTAATCGTCAGAAAACAGCATATTATCTTCTGCTTCTTCCGGGATATAAGGCATTGAAGACGAAAGAGTTATCGAAACAGATTCCTACGTCCCGTCTGTCTTTTGCGTCGGGAGAAGATATGGAAGAATATCTGAATGTGACGCCGGGTTCTGCAACGATTATGGGGCTTATGTTTGATCCGGAGAATCGGGTTCAGCTTGTTATAGATGAAGAATTGCTAAAGGAAGAGTGGTTTGGATGTCATCCCTGTATCAATACGTCCAGTCTGAAGCTTCGGACGGAAGATGTGATTGGAAAATATTTGCAGGCAGTACATCATGAGTACCTTACAGTGAATCTTTCGGACGGTAATCAGATTTGATCGAAAAATGCAGAGATAGACATAAATGAATGATATTCAAGAAAGTAGATACATAAGGAGATAAACATGACGAAGAAACAAAGAGCGTTGGAAATCATAGAACGCTTAAAAAAAGAATATCCGGATGCAGGCTGTACGTTGGATTACGATCAAGCGTGGAAGCTTCTGGTCAGTGTCCGTCTGGCGGCACAGTGTACAGATGCCAGAGTTAATGTTGTTGTGGAAGGGCTATATGAGAAATATCCTACTGTGGAGGCATTAGCTTTAGCGGATGTAAATGATATTGAAGAGATTGTACGTCCTTGCGGACTTGGAAAGAGTAAGGCGAGAGACATCAGCGCCAGCATGAAGATCCTTCACGAAGAATATGAGGATAAAGTACCGGATGACTTTGATGCGTTGTTAAAACTTCCGGGTGTGGGAAGAAAGAGCGCCAATCTGATCATGGGAGATGTATTCGGCAAACCGGCAATTGTGACAGATACGCATTGTATTCGTCTGGTGAACCGAATGGGGCTTGTGGACGGAATCAAAGAGCCTAAGAAAGTTGAGATGGCGCTTTGGAAGATCATTCCGCCGGAAGAAGGAAGTGATTTCTGTCATCGCCTTGTTTATCATGGACGGGACATTTGCACAGCCAGAACCAAACCCCATTGTGAAGTATGTTGTCTTAGAGATATTTGTAAACAAAATATTTAATCCAGACTTCTCCATCTAAATTCACCGTCATAGATCATGTATCCGTGAGCGGAACCTTCTTTTGGAATGGAGATGGAGCCCGGATTCATGTAAGTATAAGTACCCATATTCTGGTTTGCCGGAATGTGGGTATGTCCATTTAACAGGATATCCCCTTCTTTCAGCATAGGAAGATTGTCGGGGTTAAAATTGTGACCGTGGGTGGCAAAGATGGTGCGCCCGTCAAGTTCCAGCAGGCAATATTCTGCCAAGATAGGAAAATCAAGAACCATCTGGTCAACCTCAGTATCGCAATTGCCGCGGACACAGAGGAGCTCATTTTTTATTGCATTTAACATGGAGATTACTTCCTTCGGGTTATAGTCTCTGGGAAGATCGTTTCGCGGTCCGTGGTAGAGAAGGTCACCAAGAAGCAGAAGCCGGTCGGCTTTTTCCTGCCGGTAAGCCTCGATCATTTTGCGGCAATAGTAAGAAGAACCGTGGATATCTGATGCAATCATTAATTTCATAATCTATATACCTCCGAAATATTTGGATGAATAAAAGTATAACATAATATTGCTGCTTTTTCCTAGCTTGACGGTTCATTTTATTCGGTTTATGATGATAGAGAGTAAAAGGTTGTTCGGAAAGAGTAATTAAGGGAGCAGAGAAATGATCATAAGTGCAAGCAGAAGAACTGATATTCCGGCGCTTTATCCCCAGTGGTTTATGAACCGTTTGAGAGCAGGGGAGGTATTGGTGCCAAATCCCTATAATCGCAAGAAGATAAACCGTATTCCATTGTCGCCGGATACGGTGGATTGTATTGCCTTCTGGACAAAAAATCCGGAGCCTATGATACCGTATCTCAAGGAATTGGATGAAATGGGGTATCGATATTATTTTCAGATGACGATTACGGATTATGAAGAAGACTTAGAACCGCAAGCCCCATCGACAGCCGAAGCAATGGCAACATTTTTACTGCTCAGCGAAAGGCTTGGCAAAGAAAGAATGGACTGGCGTTTTGATCCATTGATCTTAACGGATAAATATACGGTATCCTATCATTTGGAGCAGTTTGAAATGATGTGTGAATGGCTTCATAAATCTACGGATCGTTGTATTTTAAGTTTTGTGGATGCTTATAAGGAGAGCCCGTTTTTGGAGATGGAGCAAGAAGACATGCTGGAACTGGGGGAAGGGCTTGGAAAGATTGCGAAGAAATACAATCTTCCTTTATATACCTGCTCAGAGAAGATAGACCTTACGCCTTATGGAATCCGGCATGGTGCGTGTATAGATAAGGATAAGATTTATGAGCTGATCGGATATAAGCTGGATGTGAAGAAAGATGCCGGACAGAGAAAAGAATGTGGCTGTGTGGAGAGTATTGACATTGGCGTGTATGACACGTGTACTCATGGATGCCGGTATTGTTATGCAGTAAATAGTCAAGAGAGTGCGAAAAAGAAGAGGCAGCGTCACGATCCGGAGTCTCCGCTTCTTGTAGGACAACTTCAAGGGGATGAGATAATTACGGATAAAGAAGTGACAACTAGTAGAGATAACCAAATTTCCCTCTTTGACCTGCCGGAAATGTATATGGATTTTTAGTGAAAACAGAGAAAATATTTTATGGTTTGTCAAAGTCTTGACAAACCATTTTTCTTTTGGTACATTTAGACTAGAGTACAAACTATAGTCTAAAACGTTAGGATTCATATTTGAGAGGTGTAATTATGAGCTTGATTACGAGTATTCAGAAATACTCTATTCATGATGGAGACGGTATTCGGACAACTGTATTTTTTAAAGGGTGTCTGTTAAAATGTGTATGGTGTCACAATCCAGAGACACAGAGCTATAAGAAACAGCCATCTTACAACAAAGAACAGTGTGTGGGATGCAGAAGCTGTGAGATGGCGTGCCCGCATCATGCAATTCATGCAGAGAATGGAAAGGTAGTTACAGATCTGACATTGTGTGACGCATGTGGAACATGTACAGATTACTGCAATCAGAATTTACGAGAGATCATCGGTAAGGAATACACGGTAGATGAACTCGTGAAGGAGTTGAAAAAAGACGAGATGTTCTATGAAGAGTCCGGCGGCGGCGTTACTTTGTCCGGCGGTGAAGTTATGACTGCAGATATGGACTTTGTAGAAGAACTTTGTAAGAAACTTAGAAAACTTGGTATTACTGTTACCATTGATACTTGTGGACAGGCGCCGTGGAAAAACTACGAAAGACTGCTTCCATATGTAGAAACATTTTTGTATGATATCAAGACAATGGATAACGAGATACATAAAAAATATATCGGCGCAGGAAATGAGTTGATCTTATCCAATCTGGAGAATTTAAGTAAAGCAGGCGCAAGAATCTACATCCGTATTCCAACGATCAAAGAGGTAAACGGAACGGATGAATCTATGAAAGACATCATTGATTATTTACATGATAAAAATATTCATGTGGCACAGGTAAATCTTCTTCCATATCACAACACCGGTTCTTCTAAATATGAGAAAATCGGTAAAGTATACGAGGGTGTGGATCTCCATGCGCCAAGTAAAGAAGAGATGGAACATTTTACAGGGTTATTTAAGGAAGCTGGATTCCATAATGTAAAAATAGGAGGTTAAGAAAATGGAAGAAAGAGGCATGAACGAACGAATTAAGAAACTGCGTAAACTGAGTGTGGACACACAGCCGCACATTGATTTGGAACGTGCAAAGAGCATGACTAAGACATATGAAAAATATGAAGGTGTGCTTTCTATTCCGGAGCTTCGTGGACAGGTGCTGAAAGATTATTTCGCAACAAAGACACTTTATATTGGGGAAGGCGAACTGATCGTTGGTGAGAAAGGAGATTCTCCACAGGCTGCTCCTACATTCCCGGAGCTTTGCTGTCACACAGTAGAAGATATGCACGTTATGAACGATCGTGATCTGATCAACTTCAAAGTAAAAGAAGAAGATTATAAGATTCAGGAAGACGTTATGATCCCATACTGGGATAAGAGAAGTACAAGAAGCCGTATTTTAAGAGCTATGACACCGGAATGGAAGAAAGCATACGAGTGCGGTATCTTTACAGAGTTTATGGAGCAGAGAGGACCGGGACATACAGTAGGTTCCTTTAAAATTTACGAAAAAGGATTCCTTGATTATAAAGCAGATATTCAGGAGTCTATCGACAAACTTGATTTCATGACTGATCCAGAAGCATTCGATAAGAAATCTGAATTGGAAGGTATGAAACTTGCATGTGATGCAATCATGATCTTAGGTGAGAGATATGCAGCATATGCTCGTGAACTTGCTGAGAAAGAGACAGATGAGACAAGAAAGAAAGAACTTCTTCAAATCGCAGCAAACTGTGATGTAGTACCGGCTCATAAGCCACAGACTTACTGGCAGGCAATCCAGATGTACTGGTTCGTACACCTTGGAGTAACAAGTGAGTTGAATCCTTGGGATGCATATAGCCCGGGACGTCTTGACCAGCACTTGAATCCATTCTATGAGAAAGACGTAGAAGATGGAATCTTGGATGATGAGAAAGCACTTGAACTTCTTGAGTGTTTATGGGTAAAATTCAACAACCAGCCAGCACCACCGAAGGTAGGTATCACATTAAAAGAAAGTAGTACTTATACAGATTTCGCAAACTTAAATACAGGTGGTATCACACCAAACGGAGAAAACGGTGTTAACAATGTAAGTTACTTAATCCTTGACTGTATGGATGAGATGAAACTTCTTCAGCCAAGCTCTAACGTACAGATCAGCCGTAAGACACCACAGAAATTCTTGAAACGTGCATGTGAAGTTTCCCGTAAAGGATGGGGACAGCCGGCATTCTACAATACAGAAGCAATCATTCAGGAACTTATGAATGCAGGAAAATCTCTGGATGACGCAAGAAAAGGCGGTACAAGCGGATGTGTAGAGACAGGAGCATTTGGTAACGAAGCTTACATCCTGACAGGATATTTCAATATTCCGAAGGTATTCGAACTGACATTGAACAACGGTTTCGATAAGATGAGCGGACAGCAGCTTGGTCTGGAACTTGGATATGCAACAGACTTTGAGACATATGAAGAACTGTATGAAGCATTTAAGAAACAGATCAAATACTTTATCGATATCAAGATTCAGGGAAGCAACGTAATTGAGAAGATTTTTGCTGAGTATATGCCGGCACCATTCCTTTCTATCATTACAAACGATTGTATTTCCAAAGGAAAAGACTACAACGGTGGTGGAGCAAGATACAATACAAAATACCTTCAGGGCGTTGGTATCGGAACAATCACAGACTGTCTTGCAGCAGTAAAATATAACGTTTACGATAAGAAGACATTTACAATGGCTGAATTAATGCAGGCTCTTGAGGATAACTTCGAAGGACATGACAGAATTCTCAATTTAGTAAGAAATAAAACACCAAAATACGGAAACGATGATGATTACGCAGATGATATCATGAAAGACGTATTCGAATACTACAGAAGCCGGGTAACAGGAAGACCGAATATGCTTGGCGGAATGTACAGAATCAATATGCTTCCTACAACATGTCACGTATACTTTGGTGATGTTATGATGGCAAGCCCGAACGGAAGACTGGCACACAAACCAGTATCTGAAGGAATCTCACCGGAGAAGGGCGCAGATACAAATGGACCGACAGCAGTTGTAAAATCTTGTGCTAAGATGGATCACCTGCAGACAGGCGGAACACTTCTGAACCAGAAATTTACACCAAGTGTAGTAGCGGGAGAAGAAGGACTTGACCAGATGGCAAACCTTGTCCGCACATACTTCAACATGGACGGACATCACATCCAGTTTAACGTAATTGATAAAGAGACACTGATTCAGGCGCAGAAACACCCAGAGGATTACAAAGACCTCATTGTGCGTGTAGCAGGATACAGCGATCGCTTTAGAAACTTAAGTAAAGCATTACAGGATGAGATCATCGAAAGAACAGAACAGTCATTTAATTAATAATTTGGGACGTAGCCTTTTTGCAAAAGGCTACGTCCCAAATTACATTTTGCCCTGTCCCAAATTGAATTTTACCCTGTCCCAGATTGCATTTTTTATTAGATGCGATTACAATAGTGAGGGAGAAATTTGGGGAAGGATGACAATTTACTATGGCAGAGGTTAGAAAACGAATCGTTTTCCATGGAAGGGTTCAAGGTGTAGGGTTTCGTTTTACAGCGAAGCATTTAGCAAATTCTCTTGGACTTACAGGCTGGGTACAGAATGAGTATGATGGAACAGTTCTTATGGAAGTGCAAGGACGGGAACCGATGATCGATAAGTTGTTGGTGGCACTGAATCATAATCAATTTATTGAGATAGACTGGATTGATTCAAAAGATATTCCGACAGAAAGGGAAAGCTGTTTTTCTTCCAGATAGTGTGGTAGAATAAGAAGAAGGCAAAAAATAGGCAACAGACAGCAGGGAGATAAAATGGAGAAAGTTGTTAAAAAAAGTGTAAAAAGCAGGATTGTATCTGCCGCATGGCAGTTATTTTATGAGAAAGGTTATAACGGAACGACGGTAGATGATATCATTGAATTGTCAGAGACGTCGAAAGGTTCTTTTTATTATTACTTTAGTACAAAGGACGAGCTTCTTAATACTCTGTCCTTGATTCTGGACGAGTTTTACGAAGAACTGGAACAAAAGATGGATAAGAATATGAGCAGTTTTGATAAACTGATGTATTTGAATTATGAAGCTCACAGTATGATGGAAGAGAAGATTAAAGTAGATTTGTTGTCGTCTTTGTATTCTACACAGCTTGTGGCGGCAGGACAGCGACATCTGTTGGATCAAAATCGAAATTATTATAAACTGGTCACAAAAGTTGTAACGGAAGGACAGAAGTGCGGGGAAATCAGAGACGACGTATCCGTACTGGACATTACAAGATATTACTCCATGTGTGAACGGGCGTTAGTGTACGACTGGTGCTTAAACAAAGGGATCTACTCACTGGGGAAATACAGCAAAAAGAGTATGCCGGTAATGATGGAGCATTTCAAAACGAACAAATAGGTGAAAGACCGGAGGTGGGGAGTATGTTGATCCAAGGATTGCAGAAGCTGACGTTGCTGGATTACCCGGGAAGGGTGGCGTGTACTGTGTTTACCGCGGGATGTAATTTCAGGTGTCCGTTCTGCCACAACGCCTCACTGGTCATTGACACTTATAGGAATGAAGAAATTCCATTAGACACACTTTTTCAATTTCTGAGAAAACGTCAAGGCGTATTGGACGGAGTCTGTGTGACAGGGGGAGAACCTCTGATCCAGCATGATATAGAAGCATTTTTGAAAAATATTAAGGAGCTGGGGTATGCTGTAAAGCTTGATACAAATGGAAGCTGCCCTAAGAAATTGAAAGAAGTTGTTCGGGCGGGGCTTGTAGACTATGTTGCTATGGATATTAAAAATTCCAGAGAAGGTTACGCGAAAACCATAGGGATAGAAGATTACAACATGGAAAATGTAGAAGAGAGCGTACAATTTCTTCTGGAAAATACGGTTCCTTATGAATTTCGGACGACAGTTGTCCGGGAATTTCATCAGCGTGCAGATTTTGAATCTATTGCAAATTGGATTCAAGGTGCGAAGCGGTATTATTTACAGCAATTTGTAGATTCAGGAGATTTGATCGGAACCGGGCTTCATGGATATAATAAAGAAATCATGGAACAGGCGCTGAAAATCGTTGGAAATAGTGTGGAAATTGCGGAGCTTCGAGGCGTTTCATAGACGTCCGGGAAATAATCCTCGATAAAAAGGGAAAATCATAAAGCAACCATATATTGTGCAAAAGAAATAAAAAAGCACAATATGTGGTTGCTTTTATTGACCTTTCCGACTAAAAATGATATGCTTAAACATATCGTCGATGTGAAAATGAAAGGGAAGGGAATGCGTATGTATCAAGTATCTAAGAGGGACGGACAAATTGCAGAATTTAATTTATCAAAGATCAGTGTAGCCATTGAGAAAGCGTTTAAAGCGCAGGATAAAGAATATAATCAAGATATTATAGATTTGCTGGCGCTTAAAGTTACAGCAGATTTTGCTCCTAAAGTTAAAAATTCATTGATTCAAGTGGAAGATATTCAAGACAGCGTGGAAAATATTTTGATTAAAGCCGGATATGCAGATGTGGCTAAAGGATATATTCTGTATAGAAAGCAGAGAGAAAAGATTCGGAATCTCAATTCAACAATGTTGGATTATAAAGAGATTGTGGACAGTTATGTTAAGGTGACTGACTGGCGTGTAAAAGAAAATTCAACGGTTACCTATTCGGTAGGAGGCTTGATCTTAAGCAACTCCGGTGCGATTACAGCAAACTACTGGTTGTCGGAGATTTACGATGAAGAGATCGGACAGGCACATAGAAATGCAGATATTCATATCCACGATCTGTCTATGCTTACCGGATATTGTGCTGGATGGTCTTTGAAGCAGCTGATTCAGGAAGGGCTCGGAGGAATTCCGGGAAAGATTTCTTCCTCTCCGGCAAAGCATTTAAGCGTGCTCTGCAACCAGATGGTGAACTTCCTTGGAATTATGCAAAATGAGTGGGCAGGCGCACAGGCATTTTCTTCTTTTGATACTTATCTTGCCCCGTTTGTAAAGGCGGATCATCTTTCCTATCGTGAAGTGAAGAAATGTATTGAGTCTTTTATTTACGGTGTAAATACTCCGTCCAGATGGGGGACACAGGCGCCATTTTCTAATATTACACTGGATTGGACAGTTCCAAATGATCTTGCAAATCTTCCGGCTATTGTCGGCGGAAAGGAAATGGATTTTACATACGGAGACTGTAAGGAAGAAATGGATATGGTCAACAAGGCGTTTATCGAAGTAATGATTGAGGGTGACGCTCATGGTCGTGGATTCCAATATCCGATTCCTACCTATTCTATCACAAGAGATTTTGACTGGTCAGATACGGAAAATAACCGCTTATTATTTGAAATGACAGCAAAATACGGAACTCCGTATTTCTCAAATTATATTAACAGTGATATGGAGCCAAGTGATGTCAGAAGTATGTGCTGCCGCCTGCGTCTGGATCTCCGTGAACTTCGTAAGAAATCCGGCGGCTTCTTCGGAAGCGGGGAGAGCACAGGCTCGGTCGGTGTAGTAACGATCAATATGTCGCGTATCGCATACCAGTCTGAAAATGAAGACGAATTTTTTGCACGCTTGGATAAATTAATGGACTTATCTGCTCGTTCTCTTCATATTAAGAGAACAGTTATTTCCAAATTAATGGAGGAGGGATTGTATCCATATACAAAACGTTATCTTGGCACCTTTGCAAATCATTTTTCGACCATCGGTCTTATTGGTATGAACGAGGCGGGATTAAATGCAAAATGGATCGGTAAAGATATGACGCATGCGGAGACGCAGGAATTTTCTAAACGAGTATTGAACCATATGAGAGAACGCTTGTCTTCTTATCAAGAAGAATATGGTGACCTCTATAATCTTGAGGCGACTCCGGCAGAGTCTACTACATATCGATTTGCCAAACATGACAGAGCGCAGTTCCCAGATATTATTACAGCGGCAGAAGGGGATGGAACACCGTATTACACGAACAGTTCTCATTTGCCGGTTGGATATACAGAAGATATTTTTGATGCCCTTGATATTCAAGATGAATTACAGACTTTATATACATCGGGAACAGTGTTCCACGCGTTCTTAGGTGAGAAGCTTCCGAGCTGGCAGTCAGCGGCTGCTCTTGTGCGGAAAATTGCAGAGAATTACAAACTTCCATACTATACGATGTCGCCGACGTATTCCATCTGTAAGAATCATGGATATCTTACAGGAGAGCAGTATACTTGTCCGGAATGTGGCGAGACAACAGAAGTATATAGCAGAATTACCGGTTATTATCGTCCGGTACAGAACTGGAATGATGGAAAAGCGCAGGAGTTCAAGGACCGGAAAGTTTATGATCTGGAGCACTCCCATCTGAAGGTAAAGGTTAAGGAAAATAGTATGGACGAGCCGGAATGCTCAGCGTGTATGGACGAGGCAGGGGCACCGAGAAAAATATTGTTTACTACTCGTACTTGTCCGAACTGCGTAACCGCAAAAGCGGCGCTTGAGGAAGCAAATATGGAATATGAAGTGATCGATGCCAAAGAACACGCAGATCTTGCCAGAAAATATGGTATTATGAGCGCACCGACATTGGTAGTTATCGCGGATGACGGAAAAGTGGAAAAACTGGTAAATGCTTCCAATATTAAAAAATATACCGAAGGATAAGGAAATCAACAGGATCGGCAGACTGCATAGCTGTAGAGGTGTGCGGTCTGCTGATATAGATTGGAGAGTCATAGTTTCTATATTTTTAAGTGAGAATTATTCGAATGAAATTATGGATAAAAAATTTGAATAAATTACAAATAAAATGCTTGAGTGAAAAAGTAAATTCCACATGTAAAAGTAAATTCCATACAGAAGACTAAATTCCACTTGTCTGATATGTCGATATGGAGCCTTTATCCGCAGATTTGTTTTATTATCTGGTTTCATTTTTTCGGTAATGCAGGTGTTAATACGATCTCATCTGCCGGTATTTCAGTGAGATCGAAAAAATTTAAAAGCTCATGAGGGAGCATGATTTTTGCAAGAGCCATAGGTGATAATCCTCCAAGACTTTGCCGTGGTGTACTATTGATATGGCTCATTATCAGATTGATATCCCTTTGTGAGTAATTGTCAAAGGACGTTCCTTTTGGACAGATTTTTCTGATATATTCATGGTTCTTTTCGCAATGCGGTTTTTGCTAGGAACACATGGGATCACAGTAATAAATACTGGTTCGGATCAAGTTGTCTTCCCCACATTCCAATGCATCTGGAATCTGAAATTCACCGCCTCTATCTGTTAAAATCAGAGAAAATGCAGAAGCAAAAGAAAAGGTTCCAATGGCATGTTCAATAGAGTCGAATACGTTCTTTACATGACGGGATTCTTTGCTGTCAAGAAGATACGCCATCATAAAAGAACAACCGGAAAAATGGAACGTGAGCAGCACTTTTCGGGATCCTTCACAGCCGAGTACGGTGTCCATTTCCGTAATCCTTGTATCTGGGAATTCTTTTAAAAATGCCTGGAGATCTTTGTAAGTACGTCCTTCATAGATCGCCTTATCGGCTGGTTCAGAAGAACCTGAAGAGCGGATTTTATATTTTACTTTTTTGGGCAGGTCGATATTTTTCACGCGCAAAGCTCCGGTTTCAATGTAGTTATAAAGAGTTTTTTCAGAGTAAGGGATCTCCGGATGATTCTGTAAGATCATATAAGGGGACTGTCCCTGCATGATTAGTGTTTCATCCTTTAATTAACTCGACTTTTTGGCGGGCAATGTATCAACAATTATT
>OAVH01000248.1_pt1 | contig 42918 bp, 34 predicted proteins | sample 1495281 | NCBI WGS metagenome assembly OAVH01 (sample SAMEA2580082, study PRJEB22360) | human gut metagenome | biome: human gut; feature: human-associated habitat; material: faeces | place: Denmark | collected 2008/2010
ACAATATTTGAGGTACAATAACTAATATTATTATGTCATTTTTTCATTTAGACAAAATAAAAACAATGGAATGTGTAGTAGATGAACGCAGGCGCAGAAACAGTAATGGTATCTATTTTTACATATAATCCGCGTCTGATGAATCAATTTGTAGAAGCATTAAAAAATAAGGGGTGTCTCCTATTTTCTTTTTGGGAATGTGGAAAACAGGAACAAATTTTCTTTTTAGCAAAAACTCAGGACATGGTACGATTTCTACAAAATTACCAAGCTAAAATTTCACAAACTTTTTGTGTGAAGGTCAATTACAAATAAAAAAGACACCTTACAATTTCATGTAAAGTGTCAAAAAACCTTTAAAATGGCACCCTCGTCCAGAATCGAACTGGAAATCCAGCTTTAGGAGAGCTGTGGTATATCCGTTTACCTACGAGGGTAGCTGTGAAATATCCCGGTTATTCTAAAACTGTATATATCCGTAACGGAAGCTGGAGCATTCCTGCATTTTTCTTATACAATAACGGGATAAACGAAATGCCGTCTTTAGTATTATACCATAATCTTTGATAATGAAAAGATGATAAACGTAAAAATTTAACCCAATATCAGAAGGAATATGATCAATTTATTTATACACATAAGCAGGCAGCGTACGGGAATGCAAAAGAAAACAAAACAGCACTCCTATGGAAAGTATGCACTGTTTCGTGTTCTTTAAACATTAAGATAGGGAGTGCTGCCGGGATTTCCTCTTTTCCGGTCGCAGGGCAGGAATCAAGGGCAGCAAGAGAATCAGAATCTGGCGAAGCAGAATGGCCGACATAATGAGAATGACGCTCAGAATACCAAGGCGGTAAGAAAGCACCGTTAAGTGCAGCAGATTGTGGAAAAGTACGATTGCCAATACAAAGCCGGCTGTCATACACAGGCAGACCAATGCTCTTAGCCGGTTCCATGGCCGTAGGGAACGATAAACGGAAAGCATGGATATAACGGAAACACATAAATACATCATCGTAACTGCTTCTTCATAACGGATAGAAAATCCTTCCCTCATATACTCAATCGACAAAAAGCTGAACACAATGGCTATCGCATTTGGAAGCGCATTGCGCAAAACCGTGGTAAGAAAATCTCCGGAAACCTTCTTATGATCCGGCTCCAGCATGGTAAGAAAGGAAGGAAAGGCCTCGATGGCAAGGTCGATCAGTGTGATTTGAACGGGGATAAACGGAAACGGAAGATTCATACCGATACAGATTATGGAGAGCAATACCGAATAGATTGTTTTAATGAAAAATACACCGGCTACACGGGTCGCATTATTCACAACACGGCGTCCCTCCTGTACAAGCAGCGGCAGTGTGGAAAAATCGGAATCCAGCAGTACGATTTGGGACATCTGCTTGACCGCATCGCTTCCCTGCGCAATAGCGATACTGCAATCTGCCTCCTTTAATGCCAGCATATCATTCACACCATCACCGCTCATAGCGACGGAATGCCCATGCTTCTGCATTGACTGAACAAGCAGCTTTTTCTGTATCGGTGTTACTCTGCCAAAGACGGAATACTGCCCTGCGAGCTGTTCGATTGTCTTTACATCATTACCGACACTGCTCATATCAACACAGGCATTCCAGCTATGCAACCCCGCCTTTCTGGCAATGGCAGAAACAGCAGTAATATGATCGCCGGAAATTACTTTGATTTCCACACCCTCCTCTTTGAAAAACTGCAGTGTTTTTTCAACATTTGGACGTACGGTATCCGACAATACAACAGCACATAAGGGAACAACCGCAGGCAGAGGCTGATCTTCCACAAGCTCGTTTTTACACCTTCCAATCAAAAGGATACGTTTTCCTTCCTCCATTGCTTCTGTGAAGCTGGGATCAAGTGTGGGAAGCAGCTTATCCGGAGCTCCCATAATCAATGTACCGTATTCGGCAAACGTGACACTGCTCCATTTCCGCACAGAAGAAAACGGAATACGGGATACCGGGGTGTAAACCGCTTTGGTACCGAACGATTCGCAAAGTGCCTGATACGTTGCATTATTGTCATCACTGTGATACAGAAAGGACTGTATATACTCCATATCCTTCTGTGTATACCCGTGAAGTGTCCACATGGCTTCCACCTTTAAATCTCCGGTAGTAATCGTACCTGTTTTATCCAGACAGAGAATATCCACATTTGCCAGTGTTTCCAGAGAGTACAAATCCTGTACGAGAACCCTGTGCTTAGCCATACGTCCGACACCGGCCGCAAGGGATACACTGATGAGAAGAACCAGACCTTTGGGAAGCATTCCCAGAAGTCCGGCAGAGCTGGTAATGACGCTTTCCTGAAGGGAATCTCCCCGGATTCCCCAGGCCTCTAAGAATAACAGAAGGCCGAGGGGAATGATTGCAATTCCGGTTAAACGGGTAACCTGCTTCATCGCCCTTAACAAACGGGAATTGACAGAACGCACCTCCTTTACCTCACTGGCAATTCGGTTGGCATAATTATCCTCACCGACATGAAGCACCCTTGCATAGCATTTCCCGGAAATAAGTGAGCTTCCCGACAGAAGCTGATCTCCTGCACGCTTATGAACCGGATCAGACTCTCCGCTTAATAATGCCTCATTGATTTCAGCCTCTCCTTGTACCAGCAAGGCATCACATATGATTTGTTCACCGCTGGACAGTACCATAATATCATCCAGTACAAGCTCCTGAGCGTCGATCTGCAACAGCCTGCCATCGCGCATGACGGATACCTTCTGGCTCATAAGCAGGGACAGCTGATCCACCAGCTTTTTCGCATGCAGCTCCTGCAGGATGCCGATGCTGATATTGCAGAAAATAACCGCCAGAAACATCAGATTGAACCATGCGTTGACAAGAATCAGTGCCAGCGCAATCAATATATTAAGCAGATTGAACAGGGTGCATATATTTTCCTTGAAAATCTGACGCCGTGTTTTCGTAATCGAGCGTGACGCGCTGTTTTTTTGATGCTTCAGAATACGTTCCTCTACCTGTTTCTGCTGTAAGCCTGTTATTGTATAGTTTGTAAATTCCATTTCATCACCTGAGCTTTCTTTATGCTCTATTATGGACAATAATCGTAAAGAAACCTTTCGCATCTTCTTAATAAACTATAAACTTTTTATAATGTAATGGATATCATACATAAATTCTTAAAAAATGCTGAAAAAAAAGTGCATGGATGCACAGGCAGCGGGAATTCTGTTATAATGAAATGTGTATATGAGGTGAGTGAAATGAATAATGATAAGAAAGCAAGGCGGCGGCATCAGCGCATCTGTGAGGTACTTCAGGAACAGGAGCACATGCAGGTTTCTGAACTATGCGAGCTGTTTCATGTCTCACCGGCAACCATCCGTAATGATCTTACCCTGCTTGAAAAAAAGCAGCTTTTAAAACGTATTCCCGGTGGTGCGGTTTCTACAGGACGTATGCCGCAGAATACAATTTTCACGACTAGAGAGTCCCTGCATATGGACTTAAAGGAGCATATGGCTGACTATGCTGTAAAGCATTTGATCAAAGAGGGGATGAGCGTTGCCCTTGATGCCGGTACAACCTGTTATGCGATTGCCAAAAAGCTGGCGGAATCAACACGCAGCTGTTCGGTTATCACATACTCACTCCCGGTTGCCAATGCGCTTGTCCACAGTGAGCATGTAGAGGTTTTCCTAATGGCAGGAAGGCTTGACAAGCAGCATGAATCCTTTCATGATGATGTAGCGCTTGCGGCGATGAAGCACATGAACAGTGACTTGTTTTTCCTGTCTCCCAACGGTGTTGATCCAACAGCAGGTATTACCAGCTCGGCAACGGATGAGAATATTATGAAGCTGCTGCTGCATGAGTGTGCAGAGGCTACGATTGTCTGTGCGGATCACAGTAAATTCTCAAAAAAGGCATTCAAAACGATATGTCAATTATCACAAATACAGGGAATATTAAGCGATGCTGCTTTGCATGAGGATATACAGAGGCTATATCAGCAGCTGGGTGTACAGCTATATCTGGCAGAATAATAAAAATAAAAGCATACAGGATACTGTGAGGATGCGGGGAATCCATCACGTACAGTGATCTGTATGCTTTTTATATAAGTATGAAATAAATGCTTCTAACTCTGCGTACTTCTGCTAAAATTCGTAATCAACCGTTGCACTGCCGCTGCGTACAGCATGGATATACGGCTTTACTTTTTCCACATGATAGGCGTTTTTCTGGTAGTCCTCCAGCGCCTGTCTGTCATCTACGATTAGCTCCAAGACAACATCGTAGGAGCGTTCGGAATGCAAATAGTCGATTCCGACCTGCAGATCACGAATGAAATCAATTTGCTCCTTCATGGATAAAAATAATGCTTTTACCTTTTCACATTCCTCGCGGGAAGGATTCTTCATTTTCACAAATAACACATGCTTAACCATAGCTTTTATAACCTCCTAGGATTTGAATTGAACCTCAATGCTGTAATGCTCCTTAATTTCCGGTATCATATTGAAAAACTTGCGGATTGCGGATTGTGATTTCGTTGCCGCTTCACTAAGCAGTCCGTTTTCAACTGCTTCATCCGCAACCTTATCCTTTTGTTGCGTGGCAAACGCTGTGTAGTCCTCAATGCTGATGGGATTAAAAATATTTTTTGTTTCATCGTATACCTCAATGCTTTTCTCATCAATGACATTGCTTAGAATCTCAACCTCTGGCAGGAATACGGTGATGGTGTTCCCCTTGACCTCTACCTCTGCCTGGTCCATATGAACCCCGGCTTTCAGCTGCCCTGCATAAGTAAGCAGAAAGCTCTTTTTTGTTAAGGGAATATTCCATCCGTTCAATGTCAGAGAATTTTCAAATTTACCAACCTTTGTATAATTATATTCCATAACAGCCAGATCGCTTACCTCCTGCAGCTGCTGTGTCAGGGCTGTTGATGTAATTTTCGGTTCACTCTGCTTTCCTCCGAAAATGGTTCCTGCAAAGAATATAGCCGCAGCCAGTATGCATATGGCGATAACTCCGCCAATGGCCTTCTTAGTTTTCCCCAGGGTATCCAGTATTTTCATTCGCTACCTCCCGTTACAGGTAAAATTATACCATATTTGCAGGACTTAGCCTATATGAGATATTCTTACATTTTTCTTTCTGTTTGCTGTATTACAAGCAAGCAGATCATATCGCCAACTGTTTTGTGCTGTTGAAAATGTGCAGCTTGAAAAAATATCTGCGGATATGCTGTCGCGAATGAAGTATAAGGAAGCAAAGAGGAGTACTACCTCAGTCATGAGGTACAGGCAGTGCAGCTTTGTTGGCTGCATCAGCTTCAGAAAAGGAATGATGGAAGGGGTGTTCAACTAAGGCAGCTGTTACAGTCCTTGTGATTTCTATTTCTTTATTATGTAAGGGACTGTAAAGTAGAGCGGCAGCTTTTCCTATTATATGAGCCTGTATGTTATGGTGCAGCTGTGAAATAGAATCCTGCTTCTGCTTTCTTTTATGTTTTTTCGATTCATGCTTTCTTTTCCAGACAGTTCGTGATACCATATGGATACACTTGGAGGGATGGTATGCTTTTTTCTATTAAGTACGTACATAGACTGAAGTGGAACGGATTTTATCAGTCACTGATGTGGAGCTGCTTTGGTATCATGTTCATGATTTTATATCCGGTAAGTCCGGAGTTGATGACGTTTATCGGAGGAATCATGCTGTTGTTTCAGGGAGTACCGCAGCTGATCCTGTTTCTCGAGGAGGATGAACGGTTTCTGATATCACTGCTGTCCCTGATTGAGTGCCTGCTGGTCAGCTTTCTTGGTGTGTGGATGCTGACAAATCCGGAGGAGGTTTATGATACTCTGCCTGCCGTACTGGCTTTTGTTACGTTTATCCATGCCTTCAGTAATATGATTGTAACGGGAAGGATTCGCCATTTACGATATGCAAGGTGGTGGATTGCGGCGATCGTTACTGCTGCGAAAATGATTGCAACGGCTGGTCTGGCCCTGCAGTTTCATCTGCATAGTGAATTTATGGTAATTGGAACCGGTATTTGTATGCTTCTGGATGCAGTGAGTGATATCTGGATTTGGAGAACGCTGGAAACGTTGATTATAGAGGATATGGGAATCTGATGTGCAGACTGTGTACATCTTTTCTTTATGACAAATGGATATTGCTTGAGCTTCGAATATGGTGTTGATTTATCACATAGCGTAAATAAATTTCCGTTATATTCATAAGACGTCTTCTGTAAAAAAACGTCTGGAACGGCTGCTGCAGAATATGAGGAGCCCCCCTTTTAAAAGCTGCTATCGTTGCTTGGCATTATGGACAGGGAACAGAAAAGGATCTGTACGGTAGCATATGGAATTGCTATCCTGCTGTATATTTGACGATTTTCTGTTAGAAACGCAATTATTGGAAAAAATAAAAATAAATATCAAGTTAAGCGCGATTTGTTACAAAATCTATTTTTTTATGTAAAATATAAGCATGTGATGATCTATCCCCAAGATGATCACATTACTGGAAAGGATGAGGTGATTAGCCTCATGCGAAAAGGGCGGATATATAATGTATCCGTCCTTTTTCAATAGATTCAGCGCTCCAGCTTTACAATGACCAGTGTCAGCTGACCGTCTGTATTGGCAACATTGGAATTGTAATTGACCGTAAACGGGGTTGCCTGTGTCACCTCAATAAGGAAGTGACTGCTTCCCTCCGCAGTATTTTGCGGGGAACCCGTTCGTGAATAAATACCAAATTCAATGTGTGGAGCACCATTGTAGGCCGGGGTGATCTGCATATAGCCGGCAGTTGTCAATATCGTGCTAACCTCCAGAGAAATCTGATAGAAGCCAGGCTGTAATAGCAATCTGGTCGTAGAAGTAGATGTGATATTCTGTGTTGTATCTGCAATGCTTGGATGCAGCGCCATTGGCTGATTGTCCACAAAGGAGTCCGCAAAATCCGCAAAGCTGGCGAAGGATTGTGTACCAAGGCCGCGAGGCCCTGTGGCTCCTGTTGCCCCTGTTGCGCCGGTGACTCCCTGCAGACCTCTTTCCCCCTGCGGCCCGGTTGCCCCTGTTGGCCCGCTCGGTCCGGTTGCCCCATCAGCTCCGGTATTTCCGGTCGCACCGCGAGGCCCTGTCGCCCCTGTCGCGCCGGTGACTCCGGTAGCTCCGGTTGCGCCGGTCGGCCCGTCTCTGCCATCCATTCCTGTTGGGCCAATATTCCCCGTCGGGCCTGTAACGCTGCATTTTCGAGAACATTTATCATCAAATTGTTTCGGATCTGTAACGTTTTGCCTGTAACACAGCATCTATGAGAAGCATTAGCGCACTATCTGCTTATGAGACAATTTCGCCTTTTTTTCTTACCATACCAATATATTTCGAAATATCGCTCTTGAAGTATACTTCGATATTTCTATCTTTATCCACCTCTATTTTGTCAACTAATTGAAACATCAGTTCGTGTGTAGGTTTTTCAAATATTACGAATTGCTTTAAAAGTATTCTGATTTCATTGATTTCCTTTTGCTTGTCTACAGCAGGAAATGCTTTAATTTTTGCTTTCACTGCCTCTTCCTTTTTCTCCAATGCATCTAAAATATCATCATACCTCTTTGACATCATAACATATTGCCTGGCAGATATAATTTCATTCAAGCGGTCATCGTATAGATTGGCGATGATTTTTTGGTTTTTCTCCTTTTCTGATTCAAGTTTATGAAGCTCCTGCTGATTTTGAATCAATTCCTTTTGTTGGATCATTACTGCTTTTGAAATCAGTGCTTCATCATCGTATTCAGAAAGAAACGCTTCCCCTGCTTCCTTTAGAACATGTAATAAAGCATCTTCTAAAACCTGATAATCAATACGATGTGTACAACACATACCGTATTTACTATATTTGGAATAGAAATTGCATTCAGCACTATAGGATGTAAAGCTTTTATTCTTCCTTGCAAATATGCTCATATTATGTCCACAATCCTTGCACCTTAATAATCCCTGAAGCAAATGCTTTTTCTCATTCTTTGCGGCATATCGCTTCCTATTGCTTAATTCCTTTTGTACCTTATCGAATAATTCCTGCGAAACAATAGGTTCATGTGTATTTTCCACTACAATCCACTGAGCTTGCGGCAATTCTAATAATTTCTTTGAATTATAACTCATTTTCTTCCATCTGCCCTGCACCATATGACCCAAATACATTTTATCAGTGGCAATGCTCTTTACTGTTTGTGGGCGCCATATACCATTTCCCTCATTTAATTCCTTTTGAATATTTGATCTATGCTCTTTTTTATAGATCGATGGAATCGGAATGCCTTGTTTTGTCAGGCGGTGTGCTATCGTACTTATTCCCACACCACTGGCTATCCATTCAAATATTTGAATAACGATGTGATCTGCTTTTGGATCACGAATGAGCTGCTTTGGATTTTCAGGATTTTTCATATATCCGAATTTCGCATAAGAACCAATATAATCGCCCTTTTTCCGTTTCGCATCGAATGTTGATCTTATTTTTTTTGATGTATCTCTGAGATACAAATCATTAACACTTAACCGAATACCCAGCATAGCATCACCAACCTCTGAATCATAGCCATCATTGATTGCGATAAACCGGATATTCTTAGATAAGAAGTATTCTTCTATATAAGCGCCCGTTTCGTAAAGCTCTCTGCCTAAGCGAGATAAGTCTTTCACAATAACGCAATTTATGCGTCCATCTTCGATTGCTTCTTTTAATTGCTCGAAGCCGGGACGATTGAAGTTAGATCCTGTAAATCCATCATCACAATAATGCTCGATAATTGTAAGATTATTAAATTTAGCAAAGGAATCAATAATCATTTTTTGACTTGCTATGGACGAGCTTTCGTCCTTTCTATCATCCTCACGGGATAAACGTTCATATCCGGCAGCCTTGTAATTGGAAAGAAATCCATTCATAATGTGACTCACCCTTCTCTTTATTAAATAATAAGCACAATTTCCGTGCTTCTTTAACATGCATTTGTACTTTAGAAAACCATGCAATTTTTATATTCGCATTTTTTATATAGCAGTCCCTTATAAAACCCGGTGGACGCGATGATGTTTCGTTATCACTGTTCTGTTCCCCCTTCTATTTCCAATCTATTCATCAGTCTATAAAAAAAGACCCTATCATCCTATAAGGTCTTAGTATTGTTACAAAGCTATCGTGTTGTATCCATGAGCCAGTCCAAGGCATTCAAACGACGAATTCCATCATAATCTGCTTCAGGATCTTCGTCTAAGGTGAGCAGCAGCTTTGGATAATGATCCTTTATTTTTTGTAAGGATGCAAGCTCTCTTGTTAATGTTTTTTCATCTCTTACAGTAGCTGCAACCTGTACATAAAGAATAGATTTTTGCTCCATAGCGACAAAATCAATTTCTAAATCATCAATTTTCCCAACGTATACATCATATCCTCTACGTATCAATTCCAGATAAATCACATTTTCAAGTACATGACCTACATCTGCAGCACGCGTCCCGAGCAGCATATTTCGCATTCCAATGTCCGCTACATAATATTTATCCAAAGTCTTCAGATATTGCTTTCCTTTGATATTATAACGCTTTGCCTGATAGATAATAAAGCTTTCCACAAGCCCATGTACATAGCGTTCTACTGTTTTTACATCAATTTTTCTGCCATTCGAGGTCATCGTATCTGCTATTTTTTTGGTAGACATCTGACTGCCAATGTTATCAAATACAAATCTTGCGATACTCTCCAGCATCATGGAATCTACTATTTTTTTTCTCTTTGATATATCCTTTACAACGATTGTATTATAGATACTGTCCAGATAATCCCTGATTTCTTTTGGTTGTCCTCTTAACTCTAATACATATGGAAAAGAACTGGTTTCAAGATATTCACGATATGCCAGTGCAAGATTAGCTTCATTTTTCGTTGCCTTAACGTACTCATAAAAGGATAGAGGCAGCATTGCTATTTCTACATAGCGTCCAGAAAGCAAAGTTGCAAGCTCGCTGGAAAGCATATAGGCATTTGATCCTGTTAGATAAAGATCTGTATCCTTTTTAATATATAAACTGTCCACAACCCTGGGGAAAGATTCACACTGCTGAATTTCATCGATAAAGATATAGGTTTGTTTTCCATCGACAAGCCGTTCCTTGATATATGCGTGTAACTTCATGGGATCACGTAGCTCATAATAATCATAATCTTCTAAGTTGATCGCGATAATCTGTTCCTGTAAAACCCCATGGCTAAGCAAATATTCCTGATACATCTCCATCATCGTGGATTTGCCGCATCTTCTTATTCCAGTAATAACCTTCATAATTTTTTTATCCTTAAAGGCGATTAACTTATCAAGATACTGTGTTCGTTCTATTTTTTCCATATTAAAATTCTCCTGTACTTTTATATTAACCTTATCCCATAATTATCATAGTGTCAATAGTTTTTGGACTCTATGTCACAAAACTATTATTTTGCAAGACTTTTTGGAATTATCTTACTAATATTTTCGTTATAGTGACTGGAAAAAGGTTTAATCAAAGCACAACATCCTATGCTATTCGTCCCTTTCCATATTTATGCCATCGTAAAGTTTCTATTCAGGTATATATTGCTGACGTTACTGCAGCTACTTACTAAGTCATACACAGATACAACACTAATACTTATTCATTTCTTAAGCTTTTGATCAATAATAAGAAATGATATTCCAATATCTTACCAAAATCCTCCTTTGCATCCTCAAAATGAAGCTTAATTGTATACTGCTTGCTTTTTCTATTTGCCATGATATCCCTCCAATCCCACCTTATTCATATATTTGAATAAATAGAACGTTTTTTGTGTTACATATAAGAATGTGTGACTTTGATACTGCTTTTTAGATTTCGGTTTACTTCCGTCATTTTTCCATACTTCGAAATTGTATGTAGGTTAGAATCTGATTGTTTTCCCATAAAATCGCATCGGAACTGTAAGGTTACACCTGTAACCCCTGGTGCTCCAGTAGCACCTGTCGGCCCGATTGGCCCCTGTGGGCCATTGCTTCCAGCAGGGCCAGTTGCCCCAGTCGGCCCAGTAGCCCCATCAGCGCCTGTCGCCCCGGTAGCGCCGGTTATGCCGGATGCGCCGGTAGCCCCTGTTGCTCCGGTAACACCGCGAGGCCCAGTCGGCCCAGTCGCTCCATCGGCTCCCGTATTTCCTGTCGCGCCCGTTGGCCCGATTGGCCCGGTTTCTCCAACGCCTGGCCCCGTAGGCCCCATTGGTCCAGTTGGTCCGGCAGGCCCCCGAAAGCCTCTTGGCCCTCTTGGTCCCGGCGGACAGCATCCGTTCGGGTAGGGTTCACAGCAGCATGCTTCCACTCCAGTGTCATCTTGCCGCATCGATGCATCCTCTGCAGCAAAGTCGTCTGTATAATCGTCATAATAATCATCCTGATATGTCATCATTTCACCTCATCCTGTCGGGAATTCAGATAAATCCTTATCCGCTTTATCCTATGTGTTGCAGGATGTTATGCTCATGGCAAATGCCTATCATTCGATTATGGACTAGTGGCGCATCGGTTGAAATATCAAACATGAAATTGTCATATGGATACCTCCTAAAGCTTTCTGTACCTTTGCTTTTACTATAACACCGAAAGCTGACTCCGGGTCAATGATAAGTTTAAGAAAAAGATAACAGGATACTTACCTGGCTTTGGTTATAGGCGTAGAGTCTTTGTGTCTGTAAAGGAACTGCAGCAAAAATTCTGGAACGGTTATTTCACACCATATATTTTCCTGTTCCTTATCATGTCATATGCAGCTTCCATCCTTCCGTATTCATATACAAAAAAATGCAGACTTACCAATAGGAAATCACTTCATATGTGAATCGTTATGAATCAAAATAAATTGAAATGAAATAAAATGATTGACAACCTCTGGAAATGCTTTTATAATAAAATTGAAGTAAGGACATAGAAAAGGAGAACATGGAATGAAAACTACTGATCCTAAGAAAAGAGCATTGCTGGACAGTCTGAAAGACGGACTGATCGTATCCTGTCAGGTACAGAAAGATGACCCAATCTATACCGATGACATCGTTGTAAAAATGGCGGAGGCTGCTAAATGGGCAGGTGCGGTGGGAATCCGTGCAAACTCTCCGGAACAAATCAAAGCAATTAAGGATAAGGTGGATCTGCCAATGATCGGGCTATGGAAAATCTGGCACGATGATACGGATGTCTTCATTACACCGACCATGGAAGCCGCAAGAGCAGTATGGGAGGCAGGAGCTGAAATCATCGCCTTGGATTGCACAGCACAGATTACGCATGAAAAGACACAGGCATGGGATCTGATTAAAACCGTAAAAAAGGAAATTCCGGAGGCAATCATCTTCGCAGACGTATCCAATATGGAGGAGGCTGCTCGCGCTGTGGAAAACGGTGCTGACATTGTTGCACCAACACTGTATGGCTATACAAAGGAAACAGAGCATATCGAGGGAGCCGATTACCGTATGTTTGCGGAAATGTGCAGAACCTTTAAGGATGATGCCTTTGTTATGATGGAAGGACACATCTATACACCGGAGGATGCGATGAAGTGCATTTATCTGGGAGCACACTCCGTCGTTGTCGGCAGTGCTATCACACGTCCGCATCTGACCGCAAAACGCTTTGTCGACCTGCTTGGCGGTTATCAGGATAACTGGAGAGAAGCAGAAAAGGCAAAGCACTAGCATCGTAATTGGAAAGGAAGGCACAGGAGCATGAAAAAGAAAATCAGTATTGACGGGGCGCAGAATGTTGAGGTATCCAAGCCGATTCCCTGCGAAAAATCACCACAGGAACAGCTTGCCATCATGGAGGCTTATACACAGGCTCATAAGGACAGTGCAGGCATGGATAAGGCAGAGCGTGAAATCCGCTGTCTGCGTACCATCTTCCCTGCATTGTTTCGAAGCATTGAAAGCGATGATCTTCTTGCGGGACGTCTGGATTTTCTCCCCATCGGCTTTGGCAGTGTTACCAGCATTGGCGGCGTTGGACATTACTGCGTTTTTCATAAGCTGCGCGCCTTTAAGGAACAGCTGGACACAGAGCAGGAGCGTGCAAGAGTGGATGCGCTGTATGCATATTGGGAAAATCATGATACCAAGGCGATATATTGTGCGGATGTATTGAATGAGGATACAACCGGACGCTTTATCGACTGCTCGTATCCGTTCATGGCAACTGCGCGCCTGTCCGGTATGATGCTGAATTACAAAAAGCTGATGGAGTATGGGCTGGAGGGATTGAAGGAGCTTATCCGTTCACAAAAATCCAATGCGTTTTTACACAGCTGTCTGGATAGTTTACAGCTGCTGCAGGAGGTTATTGACCGCCAGATTGCGCTGGTGCGGGAAGCGAAGCAGTCTGCTAGCCTTCAGCGGCTTCGTGATCTGGAGCTGATGGAAAGGGATTTAGCTGTCATTCGTACACAGAAGCCTTCCACCTTTCATCAGGCACTGCAGCTGTTCTGGATTTACGCCCTGGTCGCTGGAGTTATCAATTACGGCCGCATGGATGATGTACTCGGCCCGTATCTGCAGCGTGACCTGGACGATGGCATACTGGATGAAGAGGAAGCCTACCGTTATCTGAAATCCCTGTGGAAAATGATAGAAAACCGTCGTACCACCGTAAACGGCCGCATCATTGTCGGTGGAGAGGGAAGAGAGCATCCAAAGGAAGCGGATACCTTTGCCCGCATCTGTCTGCGTGTCTGCCGGGATACCCGTTATGTGGAACCGCAGTTTACCTTACGTATCTGCAAGGACACACCGGACGATATACTGGACATGGCATATGACTGCATCGGCTCCGGTGCTACGTATCCCACCTTATACAATGATGATGTCAACGTGGATGCCGTCATGTATGCGATGCGTGTGGATCGTGCAACAGCACAGCAGTATGTTCCCTTTGGATGCGGGGAATTTGTCATTCAGGGAAAAAGCGTCGGGACACCGAACACTTTATTAAACCTTTTAAAAATTCTCAACATCACATTGAATGCAGGAATCGATCCGATGGATGGAAAGGCCAAAAACGGGCCAGTAGCCATTCCGGACTGCTCCGCCTTTACAACCTTTGACGAGCTTTATACAAAATATAAGGAGCTGCTTGCTTATTATTTTGACCTCAGCGTGGAAGCACAGAAGCACTCCTATGAGGTTATGAATCAGGAGGTTTCCTTCCTGTTTACCTCCATTCTGATGGATGACTGCATCACTCGCGGAAAGGCATTGCTGGATGGCGGTGTGGAAATACTGGGCGGTACCAATGAAACCTATGGAAATATCAATACGAGTGATGCGCTGTATGCAATTCGCAAGCTGGTCTATGAGGATCAGGTATACACGCTACCGCAGCTGCATGAGGCACAGCTTGCCAATTTTGAAGGCTATGAGCGTATCCGCAAGGATTTGCTTACTGTGGATAAATACGGAAATGATAAAACGGAATGTGATGAACTGGCAAACGATCTGTTTGAATATGTCGCAAAGGGCATCCGGCAGCGTGGAATTGATGCCGGTCTGGGATATTATCTGATCGTGATTTCCAACAATCAGACAAATACGGACTGGGGGCATCAGACCTTTGCCAGTCTGGATGGACGAAAAACAGGAGTATTTATGAATCCTGCCAATAATCCGCAGGGCGGTGCTGCGAAAAGCGGACCGACTGCCTGCCTGAATTCTCTAAGCCGTTTCCAGGCGAAGTATCATGGAGGCAGTGTACAGAATATTAAATTTACGCCGCGTATGTTCAATGAGGATCGTACAAAGATCAGAAGTATGTTTGATACGTATTTCAAAAAGGGAGGCTGTCAGCTGATGGTGACGGTTGTGGATCACGGAATACTGGAGGACGCCCAGAAGCATCCGGAAAACTACCCGGATTTGATAGTCCGTGTTGCAGGCTACAGCGCAGTCTTTGTGAATCTGACAAAGGATATACAGGATGAGCTGTTAAGCAGGATGCTGTATGATTAACGTAACCAATATAGAACGGTTTGCGACACATGACGGCCCGGGTATCCGTACAACAGTCTTTTTAAAGGGATGTCCGCTGTATTGTCCGTGGTGTGCAAACCCGGAAACACAGAAAGCAGAAAGTACAATGTTTCATTATAAGGAACGCTGTGTAAGCTGCCGCCAGTGTGAGCAGGTATGTCCAATGCAGGCCATCACCTTTGAACAGGGTCGCTTCACGTATCATGAGGAACGCTGTCAGGGCTGCCGTCAGTGTGAGCGTACATGTCTGCAGGATGCCATACAATTTCAGGGAACCGATATGAGTCTGGATACGATTATGGAGGAGATTCGCAAGGATAAGGACTATTATGATAATTCCGGTGGGGGTGTGACCTTCAGCGGAGGGGAGCCGTTTGTACAGCATACAGCGCTATGGGAGCTGTTGCAGGCCTGTAAAAAGGAGGGCTATCATACCGCAGTGGAAACAACCGGAAATTACGCTAGGGATTTGCTGGTATCCATGATGCCGCTGATTGATCTGTTTCTGTTTGACTTCAAGCACTTGGATGATGCTGTCCTGCATACGGTAACCGGAGGAAACGGCGCCCTCATTAAGGGGAATCTACAATATTTATTAAAGGTTGATCCGAAGAAGGTCATTGTACGCATTCCTGTAATACCCGGCTTCAATTATGAAAGGTGCTTACTGGAGAATATGCTGACATATCTGAAATCCATCGGCGTGTGGCAGGTTAATCTTCTTCCCTATCATACACTGGGAAAAACGAAGTATGAGCATATGGGAAAACCGTATACGTTATCCAAAACAATGCTGCAGAAGGAAGATCTTGCGTATTATCAGGGCTTTGCCAACAAGCTGGGATTGCAGGCAAACATCGGCGGATAGAAAAGGAAATCCAGGAAGATACACTGTTTTCCAGGCAGGCTGTCGGATCTACGTCCGACAGTCTTTCTGCGTTTCTGTTTATGATTATACAGAGCATACTATTGTAATGTCGTTTACCATCCAATCAGGCGATGGTTAAAGGAACGCAGAAGTATCGTATTTTGCGATATCTGCATTTATACATCATAAGAAATGCTTTGCATATCTGACTGGAAAAGAAAACAAAATCACTGTTTCAATCAATCCAGACTTTTGGTATACTGAATACGTAAAAACGAAAAAGAGAGGAGTTTTTCTATGTTAGCGGAAACTGCAGTAAAATATTATCAGATGGGATACAACTGTGCCGAAAGCATCATTCGTGCAGGCAATGAGGTATATGATCTCGGACTACATGATAAAGATATGGTAATGACAGCGGCTTTTGGCGGAGGCTTTCAGATTGGAGATGTATGCGGTGCTTTAAGCGGTGCAGCCTGTGTAATTTCCAGTCGCTATGTGGAAACAAAGGCGCATGACTGTGATTTTATCCGGCCTCTGACACAGAAGCTGGTTATTGCCTTCCAGAATAAAATGGGCTCCCGTTTATGTGCAAAAATCAAACCGGTATATCACAGCAAAGAAAAGAAATGTGAGCATACGGTGGAAACCGCAGCAGCGGTTTTGGAGGAAGTTATTCAGGAATGGGATGAGGAGGCAAAGGAAAAGCAGAAGGTCTAATGATCGCTTTGTGATCTGTCATCGCGTTATCTACGCTATACAGGCATCAGCTCCTGGAAAACAATAGATAAGGATGTAAAGGCAATCCAATACAGGATGCTTCCTATCCCTGGTATTCGTGCTTTCTTTTATGTAAAAAAAATACCGGAACGTATTTGCTGTCTGTATACCGGAGTAGTTTTGAATATCCGTGATGCCGCTTTGCATATCGCTGGTATTTTTTCAGCTTTTTGCATATCCTATACATAGGAGATGATAGTGATGAAGGAAGGCACATTGGTTTATTATATCGATGAAGGACAGATTCATGACGGGCATGTCATAGATGTGGAAACAACATCCGACGGCTTTGTTTTTCATATTGACAGCTATGGGGAATGTGGCGGCTTCTGCCGTATTGATTGTGCGCAGATCAACCGTACAGTGTTCACAACGTACGAGGATGCCGTAAAGCATCTGTATAAACAGTAAAAAAGAGCAGAAGCACAGGAATGCTACTGCCGGAATAGGAAACTTAAAATTTAAGAGACTTCAAAATCGATTGCATAGCTCAAGGGATTTGGAGGTCTTTTTTTCATTACACCCAAAGATGTGAAGGATTTCATAGTACAGGATAGCTCTAAAAATGCAGATATTCGCAAATTTACGTAATTTTCATATACTTTGTTTTTATATATTGCAGGAAGGAAAGCCAGCCGCCTTTAGTAGGATACAGCCTCATCCTTTTGCGGATACAGCCATGCAAGAAGATCGGATATAAGCACATCCCTTCCTTTGGCCGTCTTATAAAAGGCCGCAAGCTCCGGATTATCCGTTACGATTCCATCAATATCCATTGACAGCAGGCGCTGCAATTCCTTATCCCTGTTTACCGTCCATACAAAGACCTGTTTATTCTGCTGATGCAGAGCACGCAGCATACTTTTATTTACAAAGGTGGATTCAATGCTGTAGATATCCACATAAGGAAGCTCATAGTAGTTACCATAAGCTACCGGCGCGATATATACGGTCTGAAAGGACGGATCAATTTCTTTCACACGCTGCAAAATTTCCAAATCCATAGAGGCAATCACACACTGCTTTTGAAATTTATATTTCTGTAGAAGTGCGACAGTATCCTCTACGAGATTTTTTTCATGCCCGTTTTTCTTTAACTCGATCATCAGCTTTATATTGCCATCTGCTTTCCTGATCATGTCCTCCAGTCTTGGCAATCGCGTGTTTCTGTACGCATAGGAAAAATAGCTTCCAGCATCATAGGTATCGATTTCGCTGCTGTCTACATCCCAGATATTTTTATTTACGCCCGCTGTTCTCTTGAAATTTACATCATGCATAACATACAGCTTTTTATCCCGTGACTGCTGCACATCAATTTCCGCATAATCCGCTTTTGCCTGAATCGCATAGGCAAGAGCAGGAAGTGTATTTTCCGGGGTAAAGGTTGTTCCCGCACGATGGGCTGCAATGGCAACCGGCTTCTCTGCAAGCTGAAGCCGCTCATAGACATTTCCCTGATAATCAAAGTAAATCCCTAAGAGCAGAGCAGTCAGGATAAGCTCTCCTGTTCCAAGCAGAATCTGCTTCCAGGAAATTGTTCTTTTTCTTGCCTCGCCTCGTGTTTCCTGATACCCGCAGATGCTTTTGAAATTATACAGCATGACAAAGAGTCCGATACTGAACAGAATGATTGGGTACAGAAAATCAGCGTATTGTCTCCATTGCATATAGTTAAGGAGAAAGGCTGTCCTATTGGAGGCGGTATTTTCCTTATCGGCAAAAAGGACAAGCAGGGCTATTGCGAACGCATATACCAGAAGAAGGAAGATTCCCACCACTGCCATCATAATCAGATTTTGAAGCAACAGTCTGCATTTTCGTTTTTTCAACAGCAGCCGGCACTCCTGAAAGGCAGTACGAAAGCTTTTATCCTGCAATAGAAAGACGGCAATCACATGCAGCATATAAAATGCCAGAAGGTTGATAAGCAGCAGCGCTAAGAGGTAGGCGGCGTAATACTTTGTACCTGCTTCCCGAAGAAAATCTATGAAATACTCCGGTATCCGGATACCGGAAAGTGATGAGGGCTTCAGTAACAGCACAGAGAAGGGAAGCAGACACAGAATCGTTAAAAGAATGGACCAGTTTTTTGGATGCAGCGTGCGCCGTACCTGCTGCAGACAGGTAATAAGGAGCCCAGGCAGGGTAAAGACTTGCTTATTCCATGCATGCTCATAATAAAAAACGAGAAATATAATTTCATAAAATACATAAAGTCCCAGCAGGAGCAGTACCAGAACAACAGTCAGGATGGAGAAGGGCCGTTGGATCCAGGAAAAAAGCACCTGCATATTCAAATATTGCAGACCGCTGAAGTCCAGGCTCTTACGGATGAGCAGCTGAAAGAAAGGCAGCAGCACCAGTCCACCAAATAGCTTATAAACAATTTCAAAGGCCAGCAGTCTTTTCCAGTCCCACAGGCAGTCATTCCGGATGTTTCTTAATGTTTGAAGACAGGATTTCATAGTTACCTCCATTCTTATATATCTAACATACAGGCATACCGCTTGTATAAACACTGTTTTCCAGCTTCCTTTTTCCTATGAAACAAGCCACTTTCATATGCTTCTCCTATTGGAATTGCTCCGGGTATTGCTGACTGGAAAGATGCATTCATACCCGCAGCCATACGCAAGGAGGATTGGCTTTTACAATGCTATAGGGAACACGGCCTTATATAAATAACATGAGCAAGCGTATGCAAAGCGCATAGGGAACACGGTCTAATCGGTAAGGATAACAGCTGCCATTTATAAGCATGGAGAATACGTAAACCCTTATATATTCCAATTGGATTATCAAAAGGCTATGCAGAGGAGCCCATTTGGTATGGGAGCTGCTGTCCCTGCAGCCTGCTGTTAACGTTTTTATGCGAATAGAGCATTCCCGTGATAGATCATCGCATCTAAAATCATGTTCTATTGTTTATTCAGGCTGTCTTTGCTTTAATTCCTTCATCATTTCCGCAAATGGAAAAAGCAGATTGCTGAGTCTGCAAAGCTGTGCGGACAGTGTATATTTTTTTTGCAGAGAAAGATCCTTTCCCTCCATAAACGCTGTGATATCCGTATTACTCACACCAAACGTCGAGGCAAGAAAGGAAAGGGGAAGCCGGTATGTATGCAGCAGTACATCCAGGATGGCTCTTACGATATCATCATTTTCCACATGAATGAGCGGAAGTGTGGAGAACCCTGTAAGAAAGGCATGAAGCAGAATATTCTCCTGCTCCGTATGATCCCCTTCACAGGCACTGATTCCCATGGCTTCCAGCAATGCTTCCATATCAATTCCCAGCTTTTCCTGCGCCAGCTGCACATCGTCAAATAAGTCCATAACACACCTCCATGTACCAAACGTATCTTTATTCAGTATACACCGTAATGCATCATCATACACAAGGATATCTTTTTGTATGCATGCTACCTACAGTTTAACGCAGCGATTTCCATATGGGAAGAATAAAATATGATCAGTTTTGTAATAGTTTGCCATAGGGATGCATGTCTTTTCCTTTTGAAGCAGCTGCCGCAATGGTTTGCCTGTGTGTTTTATGATAAAATGATAAGTATCCAAGTGAAGCCCTGCGCTGATACAAGTTGGATACAAAAATCAGATATAATAGAAAGTATGAGAGGTGATAAAATGCGTCTGCTGATCATTGAAGACGAGCGTCCGATTGCGGAGGTTATGATGCTGAATTTGAAGCGAATCGGCTATCAGTGCGACTATGCCATGGACGGGGAACAGGGAGCCCGCATGGTTGAGAAGCAGAGCTATGACCTGATTCTGCTGGATATCATGCTTCCGAAAATCAACGGATATGTGCTGATGGAATATCTTTCTGAGCTGGAAATACCGGTAATTTTTATAACGGCAAAGGGAAGCGTTCAAGAACGGGTCAAGGGACTGCGTATGGGGGCGGATGATTATCTGGTAAAGCCGTTTGCCATAGATGAGCTTCTGGCAAGGGTAGATAACGTATTGCGCCGCTATCATAAAAGCATGCAGGAAATTCACGTACTGGATGTCACGATTCATACGGCGACCCGTGTTGTCAAGAAAAAGGGTACGGTGATTCCGTTAACCAAAAAGGAATTTGATCTTCTGCTGTATCTGGTACAAAATAAAAATATCGCACTGTACCGGGATACGATGTATGAAAAGCTGTGGCATGAGGAGGATTATGAGCAGACAAGAACGCTGGATCTGCATATACAGCGTCTGCGCAAAAAGCTGAACTGGCACAGCGTTATCCAGACTGTTTATAAAATCGGGTATATGCTGGAGGTGCCGGATGAAATTCAGTGATAAGCTTACGCTGAGCAGTACAGCAGTGATTGCTATTATTTTCTCGATTGGCGCCACCTTCATGATGACACAAAATCATGAGCATCTTTTACAGTCCTATATCACCCGCAATATGCAGACGCATGATTTGGAATCCTTTACGCTGGAATCCAAGCTGACACAAGATGCGACGGTGAATCTTACGACCTATGGAAGTGATGAGAAAGCAATGAAAACCCGCGCTATTTATTATATCCAACAGATTTCCAATCATATGAAGCAGCCGCAGACCGTGTATGCTTTGCTGGATCAAGAGGGCAGGGTACTGTATGCGACAGGACAGCAGGCTTTTTTTGAACAGCATTCCCTGAAAAAGCCGCAGTCATACCGGATACAGAATTATGCTGGTTCTCATATGATGCTGGTAAGCAGCAGGATCACGGCAGGAAAATTCACTTATTTACTGGAAAGCGGGTATGATATCACATCCTGCTATGAGGAGCGTGACCGGCAGTTTCAGACCTTTTTTCTGACGCTGCTCTGTGTTTTACTGTTGTCGTTTTTATTACTGAAAAGACTTTCCATCTATCTCAGCAGGCCGATTTTAAGACTGCATGAGGCAAGCCGGCATATCGCTTTGGGAAATTATAAGGAGCGTACCAATATACAGAGCGATGATGAAATCGGAGAGCTGAGCCGCAGCTTTGATGAGATGGCAAAGGCTACAGAGCAGACGATTCACAAGCTGGAGGTGAGCCTTGCACAGCGTGAAGATTTTATGAGTAATTTTGCCCATGAAATCAAAACGCCAATGACAGCGATTCTCGGCTTTGCGGATACCCTTCGTACCTACGACTGCGATATCGAAACAAGGAAGAAATGCGCCGATTATATTTATACAGAGGGAAAGCGTCTGGAAACCTTATCCTATACCCTGATGGATTTGCTGTCCCTCAGCGGAAGGGAAATACAGCTGCAGCCGGTATCCATGCGTTCCGTAATAAAGCAGCTAAAGCAGTATTATGAGGCGGTTCCCAACACCTGCACACTGGACTTTCAATGTCCTGACAGCTTCGTATATTCCAAAGAGGAGCTGTTGTTCACTATGCTGCGCAACCTGATCGATAATGCAATCAAGGCTTCTCCGCCAACTGCAACGGTTTTCATTTGTGGAGCACTGTGTGATGAAGGATATCGCATAACGGTCAGGGATGATGGAATCGGTATGCGTGAGGAGGATATCGAACAGGCTTTACAGCCGTTTTATATGGCAGATAAGTCAAGGGCACGCAAGCAGGGAGGCGCTGGACTGGGGCTGAGTATTGTGAAGCGCATCTGTGATCTGCATGGCAGTCCGCTTCAAATTGCAAGCAAGCCGCAGGAAGGATGCAGTGTGACATTTCTGCTGGAGGTGATCAGTGATGAAAACTAGAACGGCCGTGCTGCTGTGCTTGGGAATCTGCTGCCTGAGTGTATTGCTGCCTCTGGGCATTTTCCGGCTGCAGGATGGGATGGCGGCTGATAAAAATGTAAGCTGGACTTCCTCCACGGAGGATATTGCCGGAAGGTATCCAGTAGTGGCCAGCGTTTATGCAAACTTCTATCAAAAATTGGACAATCCGATATATGAGAGCTATAACTTATCGGATATAGCTGCATATCCAAAGAAACAACAGACACAGATGAAGGAAATGCAGGATACATTCAGCAGGGAGTTGAATACGCTGGTGAAGGAGGAGGTGCTTCCCCGTACATGGCTGGAGCTGAAGAAGGAAGAAGCCTTTGCGGTGAAGTTTGGAACATTGTCACATTCGAGTGGGAAAAATGGGATTTGGCAGTTGAATCAGGTATACCGGATCAACAGCGATATGGATACGATGGGGGAGTTTACCCTGGATAAACAAACAGGCAGGCTTTTAAATATTCATTTTTTCAAGGATCACACAGAGGTGTATGGGGAGGAAAGACGTAAGGAGCTGGCCTGGAATATGATCCGTTATCTCGGATTGGATTCCATTCACGATTGGACTTATACGAAATATGGCTATGAATCCTACGAGGCAAAGGTACAGGTTTATTGCGATGTGGAGAAAAACGGAGTGACCACGCATTTCAGTATGGGAATCGCACCGCTGGGACAGCATACGCATAATTCTTTGGTTTCCTTTTTGGGATAATGAAAACGCTGATGCAGGTTAGCGTTTTTTTCTGTTTCACTGAGGTGTTTAAAGCCATGTGTTTCATAAACTACGCAGACCGTTATTTTCTATCGTAAGCCGTTGCTTTGAAAAACAAAAATGAATAGTTCATATGCTATAATTACATTATATCAATCAGGCGAGGAGGAATAGATATGCGGATCATCATCTGTGAAGATGCTAAGGAAGATCAGACATTGCTTATCTCTCACTGCCTTCATTTTCAAAGAGAACGACAAATTCAACTGGAAACAATTGTTTATCAAAATGCCGGACAGATGCTTGCGGATGAGGCTGCCATACATGCGGATGCATTGTTTCTTGATATTTATATGGAAGGAACCACGGGGGTTAAGGCCGCAAAAATCATGAGGAGCAAGGGATATGCGGGAGCGATAGTTTTTGCTACAAACAGTATGCAGCACTATGCAGAGGGCTATGAGGTAGAAGCTATTCACTATCTGATTAAGCCGGTTACCTATCCTGCATTTGCAGAAGCAATGCGTAGAATACTGGCACTGTATAAGGCTGCTGTTCGTATGATTACGGTGAATTATGGTAAACAGCAATTACATATTCCTGTGGATAGTATTCATTATGCTGAGGTCTATGATCATAAAACAATTCTGCATACAGGTAACGGGGACCTTGTGATTTCCCAATCACTATCTGCTCTTGAAAATATTCTTGGAGGACATCCCTTTCTCAGATGCTATCGCTGTTACATTATTCATATGGATTATGTGGAGAAGATGAAGAACACGGTATTTCTAATGAAGGATGGCAGTGAAATTCCAATAGCAAGAGATAAACGCGGGGAATTAAAAAAGCAATATGTATCCTATATATTTCAAAGAATGGAGGAATCATGATGCAGGCTGTGATTAGTGCGTTTTTTGTGGCTTTCTTTCAGGCGGCGGGAACAGCTGTAATTTGCTATTTCACTGTTCGGCATCAAGTACGATATCCAAAAAGGCGTATCGTATGTATTATTTTGCTACTGACAGTTGGATATGCTGCTGCTTTTTCCATTCTGGAAACGACTGTGTTTGCTTCCTTACATGACGCTTTGAAGATGCTTCTTAATTTGCTTTTTTTATTATCCAGCTTTTTATATATGAAGCATGTAGTAAGGGATGGCTGGCCTTGCCTTGTATTTTTACTTTTTATGGCAGTGAATACATTTGCCGTATGCCAGTCTGTTACTTTTCTGCTTTACTATCTGCTGTTTCCAAGCTGGAATTCCGGCCCGTATATTTATGAAGATATTTTATTTTTTGCAGCGCCGATTATCGTATTGACACCGTACTTTCTTTACATCATCAAACGGCTTTACAGCCGGCTGGAGGAAATTGAACAGTCACAGTTAAAAAATATTTTTACAGTCCCTCTGATATTTGCAGTTTTATTTATAATGGCTGTAAATCTGTTTCCTGCTTCTCTGATTGGAGAAGCTTCATCCAATGCAGTGCAAATTATTATAACAGCATGTGCCTTTATAACATATTCACAGATGAGCCATACGGTTGTGAATGCAGCAAACGCTGCACGGGAGCGTGAAAAGTTTGAACAGGTGAATACCCAATTGGAGCTGCAGGCAGCACGTATGGAGGAAATGAGTGCACACGCGGATGAGCTAAAGCGGATTCGCCATGATGAAAGGCAGCATCTTGCAGCCTTGAAAGGTATTCTGGTACAGGGGAGTATGCAGGAAGCGCTGTCCTATCTGCAGGAATACGAAGCAAAGATTCAGGAAAGAATCCAGCCGCCTCTATGCGAGCATTTTGTTGTAAATGCATTGTGTCAGCAGTATCTTACACTATCCAGACAAGCGAATATACAGACGGATATTGATATTGTACTGCCTGCCTGTGTGGGAATTTCCAATAGTGACTTGTCTGTATTACTGGGAAATCTATGGGAAAATGCGATTGCGGCAGCTTCCTTTTTGGCAGAAGAAAAACGATATATCCATTTAAAAATAAAAAAAGAAGAGTGCAGAGTTATGATTCGCATGGACAACAGCTTCCAAGGCGTTATATATGAGGAAAACGGGCATTTTATCTCAACCAAACGGAGTGATAATAGAGTGGAGGGAATCGGAATCAGGAGTATAAAAGCAATTGCAGAGCGCTATGACGGCATGGCGGTTTTTACACATACTTCGGAATTATTTACTGCATCTATATTGTTATATCTCAATGCAGCAGATACAAAGTGAAGCCATTTATGCTTTGTTTTACAGGGAGAAGGATGAGGTGATATGCAATGCATTTTCTGCTCATGTTTCAGTATCACAATAAGGAAGGAGGAAGCATCTTTTTCATGGAAGCAAGTAATTCGTTATGAAATTTTAGGATTCATTCACAAAATCATACCTATATAGACATATGGTTTTCCTTGCTGGAATGCCTTTTTTTATAATTTTTAAAGGCTTTTTTCATGTTTTTCATACTATCTCCTAAGGTATAAATTTTGAAACAGAGAAGGAGAGAAACCGTTATGAACAGTAAAAAGAAGACCGTTGCAGTCGCAATGGCAACCGCATTGGGAGTAAGTGGGATGATGAGCCCTGTTGCAGTCTATGCACAAGAAAAATTAGTCAACGGGCAGAAGCGGATAGAAGAAAGCCAAATAAAGCAGAATGCCAGTCAGCAACCAATCACCATAGATAATGGGGGTACACCAATAAGCGGCGACATTAACATCAATGAAACAAATTTCCCGGACAAGGAGTTCAGAGACTGGATTAAAACCCATATAATAGGTGCAGATAACGATGTTTTGACACCGGATGAAATCAGCAATATTACAAGAATTGATGTAAGTAATGAAAGTGAAATCAAAAATCTAAAGGGTATTGAACATTTTACTGCTTTGAAAGGATTATATTGCCACAACACAGGCATCACGACACTGGATGTCAGCAAAAATGTACTGTTGACAGAGTTGTTTTGCGGCGGCACAGGCATCATAACACTGGATGTCAGCAACAATAAAAAGTTGATATATTTGAATTGCGACGATACAGGCATCACGACACTGGATGTCAGCAACAATGAACAGTTGATATATTTGTCTTGCTACAGCACAGGCATCACGACACTGGATGTCAGGAAAAATGATCAATTGACAGAATTGTATTGCTCCCACACAGGCATCACGACACTGGATGTCAGCAACAATAAACAGTTGACACTGTTGTATTGCTACAACACAGGCATCACGACACTGGATGTCAGCAACAATAAACAGTTGACAGAGTTGATTTGCTACAACACAGGCATCACAACACTGGATATCAGTAAAAATAAACAGTTGACAGAGTTGGATTGCAACAACACAAGCATCACGACACTGAATGTCCGCAACAATGAACAGTTGACAAAGTTGATTTGCGACCACACAGGCATCACGACACTGAATGTCCGCAACAATGAACAGTTGACAAAGTTGATTTGCGACCACACGGGCATCACGACACTGGATATCAGTAAAAATAAACAGTTGACACTGTTGTATTGCTACAACACAGGCATCACAACAATGGATGTCAGCAACAATGAACAGTTGACATATTTGGCTTGCTACAACACAGGCATCACGACACTAGATGTCAGCAACAATAAACAGTTGACACTGTTGTATTGCTACAACACAGGCATCACGACACTAGATGTCAGCAACAATAAACAGTTGATAGACTTGTATTGTACCAACACACCTTTAGCTTTCCTGAAACTGGGAAGTTTGAACGCATCCAATACATTTATCGTTCCATCTTCAACAACAGCCAGTCTGACGGTGGCAAGCGCTTCTTTTGATATAACGCAGGCATTTGCGGGAATCGATACCACTAAAATATCAAATATACAGGGTGCAGAATTAGATGGCAATACTGTGAAAGGGTATTCGGTGGGAACACCTATCACCTATACCTATAACTGCGGTACAAATAATGGCATTCCTGTCAAATTAGATGTGACTTTGAATTTATCAATATCAAAAAAAAGCAGTACGATTGCAATCACAGGCAGTCTTGATACGACTTACACCGGAAAACCAATAGAAAAGCCTACCATCAGTAAAACAGGCAGTACAGGTGATGTTACCTTTGCTTATCAGGTGAAGAATGGTGATACATGGGAAACGTACAATGATACACCAATCAATGCAGGAATATATCGTGTAACAGCACATCTTACAGAGGATGACTTTTACAAGGATGCAGAGACAACTAAAGAATATACAATATCGCCAAAGGACATTAAGGACGGCAACATCACAGTCTCAAATATAAGCAATGACAGTGATGTCGAAAAGCTGATAGTCAAGGATGATGACAAAGTGCTTGTGAAAGGCACTGACTATGATGTGGAGACGAAAATGGATGGCAGCAAGACGACTGTCACCATCACATTTAAAGGCAATTATGTGGGAACGATTGAAAAGAATTATACCGTCAAGCAAGAGCAGAAACCACAGGATAAGCCAAAAGATACAGGAAGTGTAAAGACAAGTGACAGCACGCAGACGGGCTTACTTGCAATGCTTAGTATGATGTCTGCTGGATGTATCGCTTTACTTGCAGGAAAGAAACGAAAGAAGAATATGAAAGAAGATGAAACCACGCCACTGTAAATACGGAATGCAGATGTACATAATATGAAGAAAGCCTGCTGAATCTGGCAGAGCTTTTTTCATTTAAAGATATGCCTGAATAGCACTATACAAGGTAGTCAGCTTTTTTATATCCTCAATTTAACCTGTTGTTTCGTATGACTAAAATACTTTTTAATGAGCATGCAATAGAGCTTTCCGTAGGATAACTGAGTAGAAAAATATTTGAAACAGATTGCATATGTACGGTTCACGTTGTATTCATACGGATTACGTGTGATGTGTGGCAAGTGGTCTGTTTATCTGTAATAATCAAAGATATATCCAGTGCTGAAAGGATCAGAGGGAGGCTATATCTTATGAAAAAAGTTATATTGCGTACCGGAATCTGTTTTGTTTTACTGCTCACTCTTTTTATTTCATCCGGTATCTTATCAGTGAAGGCAGAAGCATCACATCAGACTAGAACGACCACACTTGATTTGTCAGCAGCTGCAGATTCTGTAAAGAATGCTACGGAGGGCTGGGAATGGGTGGATAATAAAGACGATACTTATACGCTTATACTGAGTGATTTCACTTTGGAAACAAGCGATTCCGAGGGAATCATACTGCCGCGTGATCATGATGTCCGTATCATTCTTCAGGGACAAAATACAGTTACCTGCGCTACAACAGGATTGTTGGAGAACTGGGTCAGCCTTGGTCCTGGCAGATATAAGACAAAAACTATAGAGGGAAAAGGAAGTCTTGTCCTGCATGTACCTAACGGTATCAATATTGACAGGCTAATCATCAATAGCGGAACGTTAAAGGTTTATGCAGATAACGCATTCTTAGGCGGTTTAACAACCAATGAAGCATATATTCAAAATGGCGGTAATGTATACGTCAGCAGTACGGCTCTTGGTTCCGACGGGCTCTACTTGGTTGGAGAGATGCAACTGCATGACGGTTCCTTGCATATTGAAGCAAAGAATGGCATTGGTATTTTTACGGATGATGCAAGCAGCGTCTATAATGGCATTCTCATAGACGGGGGATCGCTGTTTATTGAAGCTAAACGTGGTATTTATCGCAATAGGAGAATGAATGTAGATGCTGCCTTGATGCTGTCAAACGCAGATATTTCTATACATGCTACGGATACAGCGTTTATAAACAAGGAAGGGGAAATACATATTCATGATATAACATCGTGGGATGTTACAGCACCAACACTATTTGGAGGTAAGTATTCTCTTACTCTTGATTTGGCAGATTACCAGGAGATTGATGAACAATTATCGAAGGTTCACATGCTGCAGGAATCGCTTTATACATCGGCATCCTGGAAGGCATTGCAGGATAGTGTGAATCGTGTAACAAGAGACAAGTATTTCTTTGAACAGCAAAAGGTTGATGCCATGCTGCAGGATATCAAAACGCATATGGATCAGCTTGTGTATCTTCCTGCCAATTATAAAAAAATCATGGAGGCGTTACAGAGAATACCGTCAGATAAGGAAATCGAAGCTTATACGGATACATCACGTATGGAAGTTTATAACCTCGTTTCTTCAATACCATGGGATAAAAATATTACAGAGCAAAGCAGCCTAGACAGCTATGCCGCAAGGCTGAATGCAGCTATTGATCATCTAACTCTGAAACCAAAGCCTGAACAGGTAAAATTGCAGCTGCTTGGGGGAGCTCATCAGAGAATACGACAGGGAGAAGCAGCAGTTTTTCAAACGAATGGCAGCGTGCCGGATATAGTAAAGGTGACGATAAATGGCCGGGAGCTACCTGCTCCTTATTACCGTGTGAATTATACGCAAACGCTAAGCTTGTCATTGCAGCCGGAGTATACAAAACAATTGCAGCCGGGACTATATTCAATCAGTATCCAACTTGACAGGGAAAATATAGAAACAGATTTTACTGTGCTTTCCGTATCTGAAAGAGGTACAGGACATGAAGAGATATCAAAGCTAAAGCATCCAGCTTCGATAAATACAGGAGATACCACCAATACGGTTCTATGGCTGGGAATTATCATCCTGGCAGTACTGCTGATGAAAGGGATAAACAAATACAAATATAAATAATGCATAGGCAATGCAGGAATCGCAGAATATCAATACCTACACATAAATGAGGCAGAAAGCGGTGTATGGAATCAGACTTCTACCGGCTTTCAGGTACAAGTGGCATTGCTGGAAAAAAGAAGGAAAGCTCTCAATCACATTTATGGAGCTTACCTTTTTCTTTCATTTTTTATCATTGCAGTATTTATGGAACAGCAGAAACGCTCATAATATTGAAACTGAACGCGGGAAGCCTGCGTTTTTTTCTTCCGCATCCCGTTCCCTTAGATACAAGCGTGATACAAGCACATGGTAGAGTAGCTATAAGGAGATGATAGCATGAAAAAACGATATATCCTGTTTTGCTGTATCGCACTGCTGACAGGCTGCAGCAGGGAAGCATCCACACAGCAGCCAGAGACCAAAAAAGCACAACCGGCTGTCAGTACGAAGGAGCCGCTGCAGATTAAGAAATGGATACTGCGCTCTCCCAGTCAGGGAGACGGCAATGAACAGGGCTTTTACCGGATCAAAAGTACGGATAATGGAAAGGGGGATATATACTCCAATCTGTTATATACCGATTATCAAAGCAGAAAGGAGATTTATCTGTGCGATAAACCGGAATGCAGACACAATAATGCATCCTGCACCTCCTATTATCCTGGCTTGGATGCAGTTACACAGCTTATCGTCCACAAAAAGCATATTTATCTGATTGCAAATGAGGATTTCAGACGCAATGAACAGCAGGAGTATGTGAGTGTGCCTCCGCGTATCATACAAATGGATCTGGATGGAAAGCATCAAAGAGAGCTTATGAAGCTGCCAGCCGGTTTCAGCTTCAGCTATGAGGATATGGCTGTCGCAGATGATATGCTGTATATCCCGGTAGAGAAAACAGAAAATGTGAGCACAGACAGTGACAGTATAAACACCGCTGCAGTTCAGGTGATACGTGAAAAGCAGCTTTATGCCATCCGTCTGGATAGCGGGAAATACAAGGCGGTAGTGAATTTGAAGAATAAACAAATCATTGGAAGCATGGGGGGGCGTGAGCTTGTTGTCAACGCTTACCATTATAAAACCGATCCTAAAAAGCTTCTCGATCAGGGGGATTTTGCGGGCTATGAGGCTGTAACACAACAGGCGGATATCACCTATGAGCGTATCTCAGTTGATACCGGAAGGGTTATCAAAAGCCATGAGGCGGATGCGGAGCTGCTGGGGATATTTGCTTATGACAGCGTATATTATACGGATGATACCGGCTGTCTGAAACAATTAGATATGAAAACAGGAAGGGTGAAGAAGCTGAAGCAGCTGGATGCTTCCTCCGTAAATCTGATGTATGCGGATGAACAGCAGCTGTTTCTATACATCAATGAAAAGGAATATATCTATTCCCTGAAAGAGAAGACGCTGCTTCCACACACATTGAAGCTACCGGATACGCAGGAGCCGATTCGTCTGCTGGGAGAAACCAGTACCATGTATTATGTAATATATGCCCAGACGGGAAAGGTAAAACGGACATGGGCAGGTACAGATCAATATGAGGCAGCCAGCTATTCCTACGGTCTTATCAAAAAAGAGGATTACTGGAAGAATAAGGCATCGTTTCTTCCGGTTGAGACTTTGAAGGGAGTGCTGTAGGATGTTGGAAATCAGAAATGTTAGTAAGTCCTATCAGAATAAAAAGGTACTGCATAGCCTTCATATAAAGCTTTCCCATGGTATATATGCACTGCTTGGGCCCAATGGGGCAGGGAAGTCAACCCTGATGAATATTTTATGCAATCAGCTAACCTATGAAGAAGGGGAGGTTCTTTATAACGGGCAGGCGATTGGAACATTGAAGAAGGAATATTATCGCAGACTTGGCTATGCTCCTCAGCAGCAGGGGCTGTATGATGAATTTAGCGGTGAACGTTTTTTGACCTATATGGCGCTGTTGAAGGATATCGATAAAAAGAGGATACCACAGGAGGTGGAGCGGGTGGCTGCTTTGGTGAATATGCAGCCGCATCTCAAGCAGCGCTGCGCTACATATTCCGGAGGGATGAAGCAGCGGCTTCTGGTGGCACAGGCACTTCTTGGAGAACCGGAAATCTTGTTATTTGATGAGCCGACGGCTGGTCTTGATCCCAAAGAGCGGGTTTCTTTGCGCCATGTATTTGAAGCGCTGAAAGAACAGCACACGCTGCTGATAGCCACGCATGTGGTAAGTGATGTGGAAACGATTGCGGATGAGGTAATCTTTCTGAAGCAGGGACATTTGATTGCCCAGGGAGGTGTCAAGGAGCTGCTGTTGCGGAATCCGGACATAGATTCTCTGGAGAAGCTGTATCTGAAAATATTTCAGGAGGAGCAAAAGGAATGAGGTCACTGCTTGTCATGGAGCTGTACAAGCTCTGGAGAAATAAGCGCTTTTTACTGCTTCTCGGTATCCTGCTGCTATGTAATATCGGGTTTCTTTCGTATGAGACCTGGGGACAGGGTGAGGTACCGGTACAGGCATACCGTAAACTTTCTGCTCAGCTTCACACCATGGATCCTACACAGCGCTACACCTTTATACAGAAGCATCAGGCACAGGTGGAGCTGGCAGAGGTAAAGGCTTTACTTGTACAGCTGCGCAAACAGCATACTCCAGAAGCTGAAATACGAATAGAAGCGCTGCAGGAGCAGTATCCGGACAGCAGGAAGGGGAGCGAAAATCCGTTTCTGTATACCGGAGCTCTGGAAGCAGAAACAGCCTTCATGGAATCGGTTAAGACACAGGCTGATATCGTAAAGGAATATCCTGCCTTTTTGAACGAAATTCAACAAAAGGCCGCCACGATTTCCTCAATTTCTATCTTCTCTGAGCAGGATGGCTTCTCCAGCCGCAATATTCAAAAAAGCAGTGCTGATTATGCGGCTATGAAGTCGGTACAAATTGATTTCCAGCTGGAGGATGGCTTGCTTCGGGCGGTATCCTCTCCGGTTACCGCTATGCTTGTATTGCTTAGTATATTGTTGTATTCCACTATGGTACTCATGCAGGAAAAGGAACAAAAGCTGCTTCCTATGGTTTATGGTACCGTGCGCGGTGCTTCCTCCCTCTTACATGCGAAAACAGCCGCAATCATACTTTCCTCTCTTGTGATACCGGTTTTATTTTATGGTGGCAATCTTCTGCTTATGGGGATTGCTTACGGCCCTGTAAAGGGAGCTGCCTCCATACAGTCCCTCGCCTCCTTTCAACAGTCCTCCCTTCCACTTTCCATATGGGAGCTATTGCTTTTATTCCTGCTGCTTAAAATTTGCATTTGTGTGATAGCTGCGCAGGCAATGCAGGCGTTTTGTCTGCTGTTTCAGCATAAAATTACATGCTATGTATGTATCTTAGGATGTGTGATACTGGCAATGCTTATGCATAATTTTATATCCCCAGTTGGCACCTTCCGTGTCCTGCACTATATCAATCCGGTACAGCTGTTTCAGGTCATTCCACTGCTGCAGACGTATGTGAATTTCAATTTTTTCCAGCATCCAGTCTCTTTGCTTCCTGTTTATCTGGGAACGCTGCTTCTGCTGTTAATTGCGCTGTATGCTGTCTTGCATATTCTGGTGAATAGACCGTTAAGGGTACGCAGTTTTCCTCAGCCTTTGCAAGGACTGCGGTTCCTGCATCTGCCAGTCAGCCGGAAGCTATGGCTGCAGGAATGCTATAAATTTTTCTGGGTTCAAAAAATTTGGATCATATGCCTGGTGTTTGCGGGACTGCAGCTGTACAGCTATTCCCATACGCAGCAATATACAAGTACACATGAACGCCTATGGATTTCTTATCTGCAGAAGCTGCAGGGGCTTTTAACTGCGGATAAGGAGGCATTCCTTCAAAAGGAGAAGAAATATTATGAGGGTCTGCATGAGCAGGAGGCACAGCTGCTGCAGCGGCTGCATGAAAAGGATATCAGCATGGAACAGTATCGCCGTTTGATGGAGCCGATCTCTAATGTGCTGCAAAAGGAAGAAGCCTTTCAGGAGGTGCTGCAGGAATATGCATATATAAAGCAGGATCCATCACGGCAGTTTGTTATTCCGTTCGGTTACCGCCGTCAGTTTTTTTCACCGGATGTATGGATACTGCCGATCGCTCTTTTATTGTTTTTGATAAGCATATCGAATCTGCATACGATTGAGTATCGCAATCAGCGACATATTCTGCTGCAGGCCAGTGTTCATGGCGGAAGGTCTATGGCGCACAGAAAGCATTTGCTGGCATTGCTGTGCGGTATGCTTCTGCTTGCTACAGCGCTTCTGCCACAGCTGCTGCGGAATATGGAAATGTATGGTCTGCCCTGCGGAGATGCTTCCATCACATCTCTGCGTGAATTTGCACATCTTCCAGCCTGGATCAGTCTTTCGATGTTTATGGCAGGCTCCGCATTGATAAAGGTAAGTGCACTGCTCCCTGTCATTTTATTAAGTCATGCAATAGCTGTAAAAGGACAACGGCAGCTGATTACCCTTCTGTTATCCGTACTGCTGTTTCTTGTACCCCTGATAATATCTGCTGCCGGAATACATTTGCTGGATGGTGTGAGTCTGTATCCGCTGCTGTATAATGAAGGCTGTATGACATCCGTATCCGGTATGTGGAATCTGCTTTTTTCAATACTTGGATATGGAGCATTGTCAGCTATTTGTTATCGTATAGCATCACGTTAACAATTATTTGTGATAAAAAGGCTTCCTGTTTTTGTTGGAAGCCCTTTTGTATGCGATTTAGGTGTTGGCTGTGATATCATCCAGACGCTTAACAGATAGTGTCACAGTAACACCAGTGCTTAAAGACAGTGTTAAGGCTGCCAGTGCACTTACCGCCATATCCAGAAGATCACCTGCTGAAAGATTTTCAATAACACTTCCGGAATATATGGATTCGGTGGCAACTGCCAGCAGGTGCTGTTCCTCTGTGCTTGGAATGATTGTCCCATTGCGTCGAACAGAGAGTGTAACAGAGGCACCGACCGATGCGGAAGCGTTAAACATATAATTGATTTCGTAGACACCGCTTTCCTGAATTTGCAAAGCATTTACAGGGGAAAGATCCACATTGGATGCAGGCATATCCACTGCAAGAGGCAGTTGTTCCTGTGATCCGATCAAAAGATTCAGTGTTTGTGCTGTATCGTTATATTTGCCACCGTATGCGAGCAAACCACCACCGCCGCCCGGCCCGGTATCTCCGCGTGGAATCGTGAAGGTAAGCTCAATGCCGTCTGCGGTTTCTGTAGATGCTACATCGGCATCTGTGCCCGGCTCGGATGTGACAGTCGGCCCGATGGTGACAACAGGTGTTGCTCCGGTCGGCCCCGTTGGCCCTGTTTCTCCGGTTTCTCCCGTTGGCCCTATTTCACCCTGCGGCCCGGTATCTCCGCGTGGAATCGTAAAGGTAAGTTCAACGCCGTCTGCGGTTTCTGTAGATGCTACATCGGCATCTGTACCTGGCTCGGATGTGACAGTCGGCCCAATGGTGACAACAGGTGTTGCTCCGGTCGGGCCGGTTTCCCCCGTAGCTCCCATGGCACCTGTTGGTCCTGTATCGCCACGAAGTCCAGTGGCTCCAGTGACCCCGGTAGGCCCCGTAGGTCCCGGTTCTCCAGTAGGCCCAGTAGCTCCGGTATTACCCCGAAGTCCGGTTTCTCCGGTAGGCCCCGTAGGCCCTGTTTCACCTGTATCGCCTTTCGCTCCGGTTGGTCCGGTTGCGCCAGTTTCACCCGTAGGCCCGGTGGCACCTGTCATTCCGGTAGCCCCGGTTTCACCAGTTGGCCCCGTAGGCCCGGTATCTCCTACACCTGGGCCTGTCGGCCCTGTTGGCCCGGTAGCTCCGGTATCTCCGCGTGGGATTACAAAATCTAAAATGTGATTTGATCCTCCACTGTCATGAACCTGTGCGGGCGTACCTGGCTCTGCCGTCGTTGTGGAACGAATCGTTATCGTATCGCCTGTACCGGTAGCGCCGGTTGCCCCTGTTGCTCCTGTATTTCCTGTAGCCCCGGTTGCTCCATCAGCACCAGCCGGCCCTTGCGGCCCTCTGAATCCGCGCGGCCCGCGTGGCCCTGGAGGACAACAGCAAGGATTTTCTTCCGCTTCACAGGATAAAGAGCAGCAATCGTCACAGCAGCTTGTTTCATAATCATAATCTTCATAATGCATATCGTTCACCTCATTTTCTGATACGTTACAGTATATGGGAAACCGGCGGCAGTGTATTGGCAATATCCCAGGATTTAACGATTATTTTTTCCTATGGTTGAATAAGGCTGAATGCTTCGATACTGTGGAACGATCATAATACCGCTTAGCTTTGAATCTGATAGCTTCTGCCTTTATATACGATCAGACTGCATTTATAAGGCATTAGCGGATAGTCAGTGCAGCGTAAGGGGAGAGAAACAGCTTCTATTTATGATAGTGATAAAAACACTGCTGTTATGCCTGAGATACTGTATCAAGCACAATGCCTCATGATTTTCGGATATCATAATTTTTTATTTCAAGGAAAATATAGCATTGAGAAATGACAATATAGTAGTATTTCCCGGGAAAAGCTACAAAAAGAGTCAAAATGAGAAGGACTTCTACAGCTAATAGGGCAGAACATGACGGTAGTTGAACCAGCTCTGTCTTCTTTCTGCCATGATGCAGTATTGCTGATACGATCTGTTTCCTATATCCGCCTGTATCTGTCAGGACTTAGCATTTATAACGGCATATTAAAAGCAATACTGTGAAATAAACCATGTACAGCGGATTCACCTGACACTGTTAGGTAATCTGTGATATACTGATACCATAAATGAGGTGATTGCTATGCTGTCAACAGAGCGTAAATTATATTTGCTGCAAAAAGTCGAAAGAGAAGGAACGATCCATGTTCGGGATGTAGCCAAGCAGCTGAATATCAGTGAAACAACGATCCGCCGCGATCTGATGGAGCTGGAGCAGGAAGGAAAGATTCGCCGTGTACACGGTGGTGCAGTAAGGGAAAATCTGAATCAGATTTTAACGGAATCCCGTGAGGTTCTGATGCAGGATCGTATGCTGATCAATTTTGACCGGAAATCCAGAATCTGCCGAAAGGCCAGTGAGCTGGTAGAGGATGGGGAATGTGTCTTTCTGGATGGAGGAACAAGCATTGTACCGATGATTGATTATCTGCAGAGCCGTCCTATTAAAATCGTGACGCATAACCAGCTGATCGTACAGCGGCTGCACGAGCCTGTAGCACAGATTATTATCATTGGCGGTGACTTCAATATCAAATATCATATGAGTGAAGGACCGATGGCACAGAATATGCTGAATCTTTACAATTTTGACAGAGCCTTTATCGGGTGTGCCGGTATGGATCCGGTGAGTGGGCAGTGCTATACGGCAGAGATGGGTACCAGAGAATTAAAGGAGATAGCGATGAAAAACTCCAACCACAGCTATCTTCTGATTGATGACAGCAAGCTGTTTGTGAAAGGCTTCTGCAAATTCACGAATGCGGCTGCCTTTGAACAGATTTTCTGTAATACACTTGCGGAAAGTGTGGAAAACCTGCCGGAGAATCTATGCTTTGTGGAATAGGGTGAAACTGATGTTCATCCTTTTTTTCTTTGAAAATTCCTTTCTCTTTTCCGGTTTCTGCTATATCATAAAGATATAGAAAAGAGGGATAGTATGGCAATTCACATACCGGACGATTTCCTGATCGGAACAAGCAGCAGTGCATGGCAGATTGAGGGAACAGCTGGAAAAAGCAGGGAACAGAAAAGCTGGGCGGAGCTGTTCTATGAAGCAGCGCCTGAAAAATGGCACAACGGCATCGGCCCCCAAAAGGCGGCAGATTTTTATCATCGTTACAAGGAAGATATTCATACGATGGCATCCCTTCATATGAGAGCCTTCCGCTTTACCATTCAATGGGCACGGTTCATGAAGGATCCGATAGCCGGAATCGTGGATGAGGAGGCAGTTGTCTATTACCAGAATGTAATTGATACCATACGACAGGAAGGTATGGAGCCGCTCATTTCACTGGAGCACTGGGATCTTCCGGCAGTACTGATTGAGCGTTATCAGGGCTGGGCTGGCAGAGAAACACTGGACTGTTACAAGGTATATGTCGAAGAGGTATTAAAGCGCTTCGCTTCTAAGGTGACCTGGTGGTTTGCCTTTACGGAGCCCAATATTCCCATCGACAACGGTTATATGGATGCGATATGGTATCCGTTCACCCATGATCCGAAAACGGCATACCAGGCGCATTTTCATAAAATACTGGCAACCTCGTATGCGGTGGAATGTATAGAGCAGTACCGTAACCAGGGCTGTCGTATGGGAGCGATGGTGCATATGACGCCGGTTTATGCAAAAAGTGGAGAGATTCAGGATGTAACAGCCGCCTGGTATGCGGATTTGTTCCATGTCCGCCTGTATCTGGATCCCTATCTGAAGGGAGAATTTCCGGCTGAACTGATTCACCAGCTCGAGCTGCATGACTGTATGTTTACGTATCAGGATGCCGATTTGAAGCATATACGGGATTACCGCATTGATATGCTGGGCATCGACTATTATTTTCCGATTCGCGTTCAGGCACGGACACAGCCGTATACAGGCGCCTTTCATCCAAGGAAGTTTTACGAGCCCTGGATCAAGGAGGATCGTAAATTCAATGCAGACCGCGGCTGGGAAATATATGCGCAGGCAGTGTATGATATCGGTATGCGTTTGAAGCATGAATACGGAAATCCGGACTGGCTGATCAGTGAGAACGGCATTGGAATTGAACACGAGGAGCGCTATCGTGATGCACAGGGAATGATTGCGGATGATTATCGCATTGCTTTTCTCAGCGAGCATTTGCAATATGCACTGCAGGCAAAGGAGGCAGGCTGTCATTGCCATGGATATCTGGTATGGTCGTATATCGACAATGTCTCAGCTATCAATGCCTTTAAAAACAGATACGGTCTTTTGGAGCTGAATCTGGATACAGGGGAACGGATTCCCAAGAAATCAGCATACTGGTTTTCCGATATTCTTAGGAAAACGCATGAGAATGGTTGATTGTGCATGGTTTTAATTGATGAAACGAACATAATCGTTCAAATATGAAATAATATGAGCGCAAATGCCTTGCATGTATTAGCGAAACCTCTTATAATATGCATATAGAAATCATGCTTTACAGATTGCTATGGAATGTGGGATGAGGTGCGCTTACTATCTTTATTTGAAGCAGGAAGCAGCACGGATTCCCAATCGTGCTGTTTTTTTACGTATACTGCCTGCCATGAGGCAGCTGATCAGGCTATATATTATGAAGGAGGCCGTTTATGAAAGAATTTCTGTTTTATAAGCCGGAAGCATCCGGTGTTGACTGGAAACGCATAGACTCTTTACGCCATGTTATGGAAAAACGCACTGCCAGTATATGCTCTCAACGTGCATTACTGTACACAGAATCGTTTCAAAGCAGTGAACATGAGCCGTATATCATCCGCAAGGCAAAGGCGTTTGCACATACTCTTGCTCATATGGATATCTATATCCAGAAGCATTCTCTGATTTTCGGAAATCAGGCATCCGCAAACTTCGCAGCACCAATTTTTCCGGAATATTCCATACAATGGGTCATTGACGAGCTGGATTCCTTTGATCAGCGAAGTGGGGATGTGTTTCAAATTGATGAAGCAGTCAAACAGGATTTACGCAGCATCGCGCCGTACTGGCTTCATCACACACATGAGGATGCGGTCAATGCACGGTTAAGTGAGGATATTCGTCTTGCGGAAAAGCAGGGGGTTCTCCACCGTGGTGGAATCTCCATGTCCGGTGACGGTCATATCGTCCCTGATCATGAAATGATTCTCAAACGGGGATTCCGCTCCCTTATTGAGGAGGCACAGGAGGCTTTGCAAGGCTCAGGTCTGGATGAAAATCAGCGCAATTATTATGAAGCGGTGATTATTTCTCTGGAGGGTGCACTGACATTTTTCCGCCGCTATGCCAAGCTGGCAGAGGAGCTGGCAGAAAAAGAAGCGGATGAAAAACGGAGTCATGAGCTGAGAGCGATAGCAGCGATGGCCTCTACGATGATGGAACAGGGAGCCAGAAGCTTTTATGAGGGTGTTGAGGTCTGCTATATGGTTCATGTCCTGCAGATGATAGAAAGCAATGGTCATTCCTTCTGTTACGGACGTTTTGATCAGTATATGCTGGAGCTGTATGAGCACGATCTTGCAAAGCACGTGATCACGAAGGATCAGGCATTGGAAATTATCACCCATATGTTTATAATGAATTCCTCCTGTAATAAGGTACGTCCATATGGTCATACAAAATTCTCACAGGGTTATCCGCTGTATTCGAATTTGGTTGTCGGGGGTAAGAAGCCGGATGGAACAGATGGTACCAATGCGCTGTCCTATCTATGCATTGAGGCAATGAATCTGACAGCTCTTGCGGAGCCGAATTTCTCTGCACGCTATCATAAGGATACACCACGCGAATTTTTAAAAGCCGCAGCTTTGCTGATTCGTACCGGATGTGGGATGCCGAGTATGTTCAATGATGAGGTTGCCGCAAAAGGAATTGAAAATCTGGGAATACCGAAAGAGGATGCACTGGATTACTGCCCGATTGGCTGTGTGGAAACAGGTGTTCCGGGCAAATACGGACATCGTGCGACCGGTATGACCTATGTGAACTGGGGAAAGGTGCTGGAGATTCTTCTGCATAACGGTGTGGATCCGGCAAGCGGCATCCAGATGCTGTCGGTTAATGGCAGCACAGGCAGTGAAATCACCTTTGAAAGCTATGAGGAATTGTGGCAGGGCTGGGAAAAGCTGTTGAAATTTTATTCCGATATCTCCGTGGAATGTGATGCGATCTGTGATGATGCACTTGTTCAATATGATGCCGATCCGTTTGCCAGCTGCTTTATTCATGATTCTATGAAGCTTGGAAAAACATTAAAGGAGGGCGGCTGCCGCTATGATGTGATTTCTCAATCCAATATCGGGCCGTGTGTTGTAGGAAATGCCTTATATGCAATTAAACAATTGATTTTTGATGAGCATGCGATAACATGGGACGAGCTGCTGGCTGCGATGCATGATAACTGGCAGTCTCTGGAATCTGCGAAGATTCATAAAAAAATACGGCATGCCGCAAAATTTGGAAATGATGAGGATGCTGTGGATAAGATTGTGAAGGATGTTTTTGATTCTTATCTGAAGCTGCTTCCATCTTATCGTACCCAGCGCTATCAGCAGGGGCCGGCAGTAAGCTGCTATACCATGTCTACCAGCAATATCACCTCCTATGTTCCAAACGGCTTTGTCGTAGGCGCTACACCGGATGGACGCTTTGCAGGAACACCGTTGAATGAGGGCTGTTCACCGACGCAGGGAAGTGACACCAGCGGCCCGACTGCGGTCATCAATTCCGTTGCCAAGCTGCCTAATGAACAGGTTGCGGCAGGCCAGCTGTTGAATATGCGGTTTTCACCTGGCGCACTTGCGGGAGAGGAAAATCTTGATAAATTTGTGGATTTTCTGATTGCTTCTGCGAAAAAGCATATCTATCATAATCAATTCAATGTCATAGACAGTACTACCCTGCGGGATGCGCAGAAGCATCCACAGGATTACACAGATTTGATCGTGCGTGTTGCGGGATATTGTGCACAGTTTGTTTCCCTGATGCCGGAGGCACAGGAAGCCATTATTGCAAGGACGGAGAATGCATGGTAAGCCTGCATGTATCTACCATTCAGCGCTATTCCACAAAGGATGGCCCGGGTATCCGTTCCACAGTGTTTCTGATTGGCTGCAATCTTCGCTGTGTATGGTGCTCTAATCCGGAACTGATGCTGCCAGGGGATAAGCTGCTGCATTTCTCATCGCTGTGCCGGAAATGTCAAAGCTGTGTACGCGCATATCCGGATGCGGTATATATGCAGGATGGAGAACTTCATATGCACAAGACGGCGCAGCTGCGTTCTTGCGAGCTGGAGGAAATCTGTCCTTATGACGCTCTTGAGCATACCGGTATGCAGGTGGATCCGGTTACTCTTGTCGAGCAGCTGTTAAAGGATCGTATCTTTTATGAGGAGTCCGCAGGCGGCGTTACCTTCAGCGGCGGGGAACCGCTGTTACAGGCAGAGGCGTTATACGATGCGCTTTATCTTCTGAAGCAAAAGGGTATTTCGGTATGCGTGGATACCGCTGGAGATGTGGAATGGAAGGTTATGGAGAAAGTTGCATCACAGTGTGATCTGTTTCTCTACGATATCAAGGCGTACGATAACAGTGTGCATCAGCGTATTACAGGAGTCGGGAATGCACGGATTCTGGATAATGCACGAAAACTGGCTGCTATGCATAAGCCCTTGTGGATTCGCATGGTTATTGTAAAGGGACAAAATGATGATTACAGGGATTTGCTTGACAGATTAACGTTTGTTTCCTCCTTAGGAACCGCGGTAAAGCGTGTGGATCTTTTGCCGTATCATTCACTTGGTGTAGGAAAATATAAAAGTCTGGGATTGCCGTATCCAATTAAGGAGGATGCAACGCCTGATGCGGAAACACTTGCCTATTGTATAGAGGTGGGGCGCAACCTGGGACTTTCGATGTACATGGAAGGATAGTGAAAGTGTTCTAGCTGTCCTTCCATTTTTGTGATTATTGAGGGCTGTATACCTTTAAGAATGTTCGCCGATTAACGGTATTGGAAACATATGAAATAAGGTACTTTCCTATTTAAAGAACAATACTTCATAGGTTCATTTTCCAGTTTCATGCGCGGATTGTATGAAAGATTGGTTGAATTCCTTGAATGACCTGGTTAACAGTCTGGTAAAAGAATTGAGCAGATGTATTTTTAATGGATAATAACATCAC
>OAVH01000250.1_pt1 | contig 42897 bp, 38 predicted proteins | sample 1495281 | NCBI WGS metagenome assembly OAVH01 (sample SAMEA2580082, study PRJEB22360) | human gut metagenome | biome: human gut; feature: human-associated habitat; material: faeces | place: Denmark | collected 2008/2010
CTTTTCTGCTTGCAGTTCCGAAACGTTCAAGGTTTTCGGGGGTTGTTGGAATGTTTAAAATTTGAAACCATCTGCTTTTCTGCTTAGGAATCCTGTAATACAGATTTTCTACCACATTTTTAATCAGGATTATGAACTTGTTTCGCAATCACCTATTATTCTTCAAAATAACTTAGGAATTCTTCCAGTGCACCGGAAATTGGAAGATGTTTGTTGTAAGCAAGCGCCAGTTCTCTGGCAGGCAATTTTTCCTTTAAGTCAATCGTGAATAGATCATCATCGCTGTTGTCAATGCAGTAATCCGGAATAAATGCAAGACCAAGTCCGATACGTGCAAGGTCGATGAGAAGATCATTACTGCTAAGTTCAATTTCAGGCACTAAATCTAATTGGTGCTGCTGAAACTGGGAATGCAGAAATTCACTGGTAGTACTTTTTTTGTCCAACATCAAGATTGGGTGTTCCAGAAGTTGTCCATAAGATAGTTTCTTTCCTTTTAAATCTTTGAAAGACTGGTTGGCGATAAATACATCGTGAAAGGACTTGATAATTTTCACGGAAGATAGATTGCCAAGATACGCATTTGGACAATTGACAACAATGAGATCAACTTGTCCGCTTTCCAGTAGTTCCACACATTTAATAGAAGTGGCATTTGTTACTTTGATATGAGCCCCAGGAAATGCTTTGTGAAATTTTTCAAGATAAGGTACAAGAAAATATCGGCAAATAGTATCGCTTGCGCCGATGCGGAGTTGTCCGCCTCCGGCAGAAGTATCCATGAGCTGAGTTTCACCACGACTGATCAGGTGAACAGCAGGCTCAATATGTCTTAATAGAATTTCTCCTTCCGGTGTAAGCTGTACTTTCTTTGTGCTTCTGATAAATAAAGTCTGATTTAATTTTTTCTCCAGTGTTTTGATCGACTGGCTGACCGCAGACTGAGAAATAAAGAGCTGGCTTGCAGCTTCTGAGAAGCTCAAAGTAGAAGCAACGTAGTAAAACACTTTATATAATTCATAGTTCACATCCATGATAAGTCCTCCTTATAAAACATAATAGTATTATAAGTCAAAAAAGAGTGAATTACAACCACGATTGTGGTATAATGATTGCATTACATGCAATCCAAGCCGACGATTCGGCTTGCTGTCATGTCTGTGGCAAGAAAATGGAAAGTGAGGCGGAGAATGAAGGGCTTCAATAGAATTTTGGCAATACCGGGGATGTTTCTTCTGGTAATTGTCTTGTTGATCACCAGTTTTCAAATTGTGATTTACGGTGATCCATCTTATAAATTTTATGAAAAGGAATATGAAAAATATCAAGTAACAGCTTCGCTTCATATGTCCATGGAAGATGTTATGGAAGTGACAGATCATATGATGGACTATCTAATTGGAAAGGAAGAGAATCTTTCGATTGTTACAAATGTGGATGGCTGTGAACAGGATTTTTTTAATGAACAGGATCGGCTTCATATGGCGGACGTGAAGAATCTTTTTCTTGGAGGGCTGAAACTTCGAAACGTATTTCTTGTGTTGGGAATCGTTTTTTTGATGTTGGCAGGTGTGAGAGCAGGTAAGAAGGGGATGAGTAGAGAATTTTTTGAGTCTTATTCCATTGCTCTTGGCGTATTTCTTGGTCTGCTCCTGTTTCTGGGGGTTGCGTTTGCCATTGATTTTACTGCCTGCTTTACTATTTTTCACAAGATTTTTTTCACCAACGATCTGTGGCTCTTTGATCCGTCGGTGGATTATATGATCCGCATGCTTCCGGAAGGCTTTTTCTCGGACATGGTTCTTCGGATTGGAGCAGTATTTGTCGGCATGCTTGTTTTTATCTGGGTAATTCTTTATTTATGGAGAAGATACAGTGTTAATAAGTATGACTTATAAAAATGTTAATTTATATTAATTATATTAATAATAAAAAATATGTTACAATGAAACTAACAGTGTAATGGATTTACAAAATGGAGGAAAACGTATGAGTAATGTAAGACGAGTGTATGTAGAAAAGAAATCCGATTTTGCTGTACAGGCAAAAGATTTAAAGCATGAGATCCGCAGCTATCTCGGCATCAAGGATGTGGAGGATGTGAGAGTTCTGATTCGTTATGATGTGGAAAATATTTCTGATGAAGTATTTGAAAAAGCATGTAACGGAATCTTTGCGGAGCCTCCGGTAGACACTTTATATAGAAATGAATTTGATCTGGCAGAAGGTGCACGTGTATTTTCTGTAGAATTTCTTCCGGGACAGTTTGACCAGAGAGCGGATTCTGCAGTGCAGTGTATCCAGTTCTTAAAAGAAGATGAGCAGCCGATCATTAAAACGGCTACAACTTATGTAGTGACAGGAAAAGACGGGGTAATCTCAGAAGAAGAGTTTGCGGCAATCAAAGCACACTGCATTAATCCGGTAGATTCCAGAGAAGCCGTGGAAGAGATTCCAGAGACACTTGTAACTAATTTCGATGAGCCGGAAGACGTCATCGTATTTGATGGTTTTAAAGATATGGATGAGGCAGAGTTAAAAGAATTATATCGTTCTTTGAATCTTGCTATGACATTTAAAGATTTCCTCCATATTCAGAAATATTTCAAAGGAGAAGAGGACAGAGATCCTACGATGACAGAGATCCGTGTGTTGGATACTTACTGGTCTGACCACTGTCGTCATACAACATTCTCTACAGAGCTTACAGAAGTTTTTTTTGGAGACGGCGATTACAGAGAACCGATGGAAGAGACTTACCGCAGATATCTCGCAGACCACAGTGAGATCTTCAAAGGAAGAGAAGACAAATTTGTATGTCTGATGGATCTTGCCTTGATGGCTATGCGTAAATTAAAAAGAGAAGGCAAGTTAGAAGATCAGGAAGAGTCCGACGAGATCAACGCTTGTAGTATTGTAGTTCCGATTAAAGTAGACGGAGTGGAAGAAGAATGGCTCGTGAACTTTAAAAATGAGACACATAACCACCCGACAGAGATCGAGCCATTTGGCGGAGCGGCAACTTGTCTTGGTGGAGCAATCCGTGATCCGTTGTCAGGACGTACTTATGTATATCAGGCAATGCGTGTAACCGGAGCGGCAGATCCTACCGTGTCTGTAAAAGATACAATGAAAGGAAAGCTTCCGCAGAAAAAACTGGTTCGTGAAGCTGCACATGGATATAGCTCTTACGGAAACCAGATTGGTCTTGCTACTGGAGCGGTAAAAGAAATCTATCATCCAAATTATGTGGCAAAACGTATGGAGATCGGAGCTGTGTTAGGAGCAGCGCCGAGACGTGCGGTAATCCGTGAGACTTCTGATCCGGGAGATATCATTATTTTACTTGGCGGACGTACAGGCCGTGACGGATGCGGCGGAGCAACCGGATCTTCCAAAGTACATACAGAGGAATCCATCGAAGTGTGCGGAGCAGAAGTTCAGAAAGGTAATCCTCCGACAGAGCGTAAGATCCAGCGTTTGTTCAGAAGAGAAGAAGTAAGTAAATTAATTAAGAAATGTAACGACTTTGGAGCCGGCGGTGTATCCGTTGCCATTGGTGAGCTGGCAGATGGCTTGAAAGTTGACCTTGACAGAGTGCCGAAGAAATACGCAGGTCTTGATGGAACAGAAATTGCAATCTCTGAGTCTCAGGAGCGTATGGCAGTTGTGGTAGATCCAAAAGATGTAGCCGAATTTATGAGCTATGCGAAAGAAGAGAACTTAGAAGCGATTGAGGTTGCTGAAGTAACAGAATCTCCAAGACTGGTATTATCATGGAGAGGAAAAGAGATCGTAAATCTCTCCCGTGCATTTTTAGATACAAATGGAGCGCATCAGGAGACAAAAGTAGCAGTAGACATTCCGAATCGTAAAGACAGCATTTTCGGAAGAGAAGATGTCAAAGATGTCAAAGGAAAATGGATGGAGACCTTGGGAGATCTAAATGTATGCTCTCAGAAAGGTCTTGTGGAAATGTTTGACGGTTCCATCGGAGCGGCGTCTGTATTTATGCCGCATGGAGGAAAGTACCAGTTGACAGAGACACAGGCGATGGTTGCGAAACTTCCGGTATTAACAGGAGATTGTGATACTGTCACCATGATGAGTTATGGATTTGATCCGTATCTGTCTACATGGAGCCCGTATCATGGAGCCATCTATGCAGTGACAGAGTCTGTTGCGAAGATTGTGGCAGCAGGCGGAGATTACAGCAAGATCCGTTTCACATTCCAAGAATATTTCCGTCGTATGACAGAAGATCCACACAGATGGAGCCAGCCGTTTGCAGCGCTTCTTGGCGCTTACAATGCACAGCTTGGTTTTGGCCTTCCGTCCATCGGAGGAAAAGACAGTATGTCCGGTACATTTGAAGATATCGATGTTCCGCCGACACTTGTATCTTTTGCAGTGGATGTGGCAGTGGAGAAAGATATTATTACACCGGAATTAAAAGCAGCAGGAAATAAACTTGTATGGCTTCGCATTCCGACAGATGAGTATGATGTTCCGAAATACGATCAGGTGATGGAACTCTATGGAAAATTCAGAGAGGATGTTCAGGCAGGAAGAATCGTATCTGCTTACGCGCTGGACAGACACGGTATTGCGGCAGCAGTCAGCAAGATGGCATTTGGTAACCGTATGGGCGTGAAGATTGAGCATGATGTAGACGCAAGAGATCTCTTTGCGCCGGCATTTGGAGATATTGTTGCAGAGGTTCCGGCGGATAAAGTATCTGAACTTGCTATCACTTACACTGTGATCGGTGAAGTGACAGAGGATGCAGCATTTACATACAGAGATATGGAAATTACAGAGGCAGATGCGGAAGTTGCATGGAAGGCACCGCTTGAGAAAGTATTCCCGACTAATTCCGGTGCAGAAGGACAGGAAGAAGTAGTGGAAAAAGGACTTTATAATGCTTCTGATATCCACATTTGCAGTCATAAAATTGCGCAGCCAACCGTATTTATTCCGGTGTTCCCTGGAACAAACTGTGAATTTGACAGTAAGAAGGCATTTGAACGCGCAGGCGCTAAGACAATCGTCAAAGTCTTTAAAAATATGAGTGCAGAAGATATCCTTGATTCTGTTGATGTATTTGAGAAAGCAATCGCACAGTCTCAGATCATCATGTTCCCAGGAGGTTTCTCAGCAGGTGACGAGCCGGATGGATCTGCAAAATTTTTCGCAACAGCATTCCAGAACGCGAAGATGAAAGAAGCAGTTGAGAAATTATTAAATGAACGTGATGGACTGGTGCTCGGCGTATGTAACGGATTCCAGGCTCTTGTAAAACTGGGACTTGTTCCAAATGGAGAGATCACCGGACAGAATGAAGGTGCTCCGACACTTACTTACAATACCATCGGACGTCACATCTCCAAGATGGTCTACACAAAAGTAGTTTCCAATAAGTCACCATGGCTTCAGGAGGCAGAACTTGGCGGAGTATACACCAATCCGGCATCCCACGGAGAAGGACGCTTCGTGGCAAGCAGCGAATGGTTAGACAAACTCTTCGCAAACGGACAGGTAGCAACACAGTATTGTGATCCGGAAGGAAACATCACAATGGACGAAGAATGGAACGTCAACGGTTCCTACTGTGCGATCGAAGGAATCACAAGTCCGGACGGACGCGTATTCGGAAAGATGGCACACTCCGAGAGACGTGCACGCTCCGTAGCAATGAATATCTATGGCGAGCAGGATCTCAAGATCTTCGAATCAGGCGTGAAATATTTTAAATAATTAATTTGGGACGTAGCAAAGTGAAACTTTGCTACGTCCCAAATCGCTTCTCCCCCTGTCCCAAACTGTTTGTTTTGCAATATCATATATATATTGTTGCATATAAAATGAAATATATCGATAAAAACTATACAAAAATCATTTAACTTGCAGGAAAAATAAAAGCAAATTGCAAAAACAACAATTTTTTTGTAAAAAAATCTTGTGTTCTGAGTCAAAATACTTTACAATGTTAAACAGCGAAAGTTAAAAGAGCATTATAGGAGGTAAAGATTATGTCATATGTTGATGAAATCCTTGAGAGGGTTGTAGCGAAGAACCCAGCAGAGCCGGAGTTCCATCAGGCAGTGAAAGAGGTACTGGAATCTTTGAGAGTGGTAGTAGAGGCTAATGAGGAGACATATAGAAGAGAAGCGCTTCTTGAAAGACTGGTAGAGCCGGAGCGTCAGTTTAAATTCCGTGTTCCGTGGGTGGACGACAAGGGACAGGTACAGGTAAATACCGGTTACCGTGTACAGTTTAACAGCGCGATCGGACCATACAAGGGAGGTCTTAGACTGCACCCATCTGTAAACCTTGGAATCATCAAATTCCTTGGCTTTGAGCAGATTTTTAAAAATTCTCTTACCGGACTTCCGATCGGCGGCGGTAAAGGTGGTTCTGACTTCGATCCAAAAGGGAAATCAGACAGAGAGATTATGGCGTTCTGCCAGAGCTTTATGACAGAGCTTTGCAAATATATTGGTGCAGATACAGATGTTCCGGCAGGTGATATCGGAACAGGAGCAAGAGAGATTGGTTATCTCTTTGGTCAGTATAAGAGAATCCGCGGTGTGTATGAAGGTGTTCTTACCGGAAAAGGATTAAGCTATGGCGGATCACTTGCAAGAAAAGAGGCAACCGGTTACGGACTTTTATACTTTACAAATGAGATGTTGAAGTTGAATGGACAGGAGCTGGCAGGAAAGACTGTTGCAGTATCCGGTTCCGGTAATGTTGCGATCTATGCTACAGAGAAAGCGCAGGAACTTGGCGCGAAAGTTGTGACAGTCAGCGATTCTACTGGTTGGGTATATGATCCGGAAGGAATCGATCTTGCGGCATTAAAAGAGATCAAAGAAGTAAAACGTGCAAGACTGACGGAATACAAGAACTATCGTCCAAATGCTGAGTATCATGACGGACGCGGTGTGTGGTCAGTGAAAGTTGACATTGCGCTTCCATGTGCAACTCAGAACGAGCTTCTTCTGGAAGATGCGAAAATGTTGGTTGAAAATGGATGTATGGCAGTTGCGGAAGGCGCAAATATGCCTACGACAATGGAAGCTACAGAATATCTTCAGGAGCATGGTGTTATGTTTGCACCTGGTAAAGCTGCAAATGCAGGTGGTGTTGCAACTTCTGCACTTGAGATGTCTCAGAACAGTGAACGTTTAAGCTGGTCTTTCGAAGAGGTAGATGCAAAATTAAAAGGCATCATGGTAAATATTTGCCATAATGTGAATGACGCTGCAAAACGTTACAATGTGGAAGGTAACTATGTAGTAGGAGCTAACATCGCAGGCTTTGAGAAAGTTGCAGACGCAATGCTTGCACAGGGCGTTGTGTAGAAGGAACAGATGGAATCAAACAAGCTTCTTTGTCGCAGAAAATACATATAAACCATATAAATAGAAGCGAATAAAAACAGCAGAATATAATCCCGTGACTTAGGCGAGCAGATTCGGTCACGGGATTTTTTTTCGGTATGTGAAATTTCGGCATAAGAAAAACTTGAGAAAAATGTAATAAAAAAAGTCCATGAAAATGGACTTTGAAGTAGCGGGAACTGGATTCGAACCAGCGACACTACGGGTATGAACCGTATGCTCTAGCCAACTGAGCTATCCCGCCATGTTTTTAATTGTATGGGACCAATAGGGCTCGAACCTATGACCCTCTGCTTGTAAGGCAGATGCTCTCCCAGCTGAGCTATGATCCCATGCTTTCAAGTTCCTACCCCGAACTCGCTTTGCTATTATACTATTAAAATCGACAAAATGTCAATACCTTTTTTGAAAAAAATTTTTTAAAAAATCTTTTTTTAAAAAGACGCTGAATTGAATGATTCAGAGATATGAAAAGCAGGCTTTTTCCGGGTTTACAACTAAGAACTGTTCTCTTATACTAAAAAACAAAGGGGATGATTCGATGCGCATATTAGTGGCAGAAGATGAAAAAGATTTAAATAGAATTATTGTGGAAAGACTGGAGCAGGAGCATTACAGTGTGGATGCCTGTTTTGACGGAGAAGAGGCGCTGGATTATATGGCATGTGCCAAGTATGATGCGGTGATATTAGATATTATGATGCCAAGACTTGACGGACTTGGCGTTCTTCGCAAAATGCGAAGTGGAAAAAGATCAGACGCCGGTACTTCTTCTGACAGCCAGAGGAAGCATAGAAGACCGGGTGACAGGACTGGATGCAGGAGCCAATGATTATCTGGTGAAGCCTTTTGCGTTAGAAGAGCTTCTTGCCAGAGTGCGGGTGCTGCTGCGCAGTACCGGGGAGACAAGGGGCGACTGCTATGAGGTGGGTGACTTAAAGATGTGTCTGTCAACACACAGGGTAACGCGAGGAGAAAAAGAGATTCAATTGTCCGGGAAAGAATTTGCGCTTCTTCGTCATTTGATGCAGAATGCCGGCATTGTTTTATCAAGGGAACGGTTGGAAGAACATTTATGGAACTATGACTATGTGGGAAGCTCTAATGTAATTGATGTATATATCCGTTATCTGCGTAAGAAGATTGATGATGGACAGGAAGAAAAATTAATCCACACGGTTCGCGGTGCGGGATATGTTCTGAAGGTGAAAGAATGAAGAAATTATCGGTAAGATTAAGAATTACATTATTATATACATTTTTTATGACCGTATTGACAGCGGCCTCTCTTTTTCTTCTGTTTTCACTCAGCAGTCGCGAGGTTTTGACCTCCACAGGGGCGGAATTGGAAGAAGAGGTGCACGAGAGTGTGGAAGAGCTTACCATTCAAAATGGAGAAGTTCGGGTGGATTCCGATTTTTATTCGCTGGAGAAAGGCGTATATCTGGCGTTATATGACGAACAAGGTTATTTCTTATATGGGCGGGTTCCGTATGGATTTGATGTGCAGCCGGAATTTGAAGACGGAAATTTGCGCAAATTAAATGACCGACAAAAGAAATGGTTTGTATACGATCAATTTTTTAAGGTGGATGGAGAGAATGCGGTTTATGTCAGAGGTGTCACTTCTATTACAGATGTAGAAGAAAAATTTTATGTGACTATGAGAATCGCACTTTTGTCGCTTCCACTTATGCTGGTGGTCACAGTGCTGGCGGGATTTTATTTTACCGGACGAACACTTCTTCCGGTGAAGCAGATGACCAGTGCGGTGAAGAAGATTCGGGAAGAAGAAAATCTGTCCAGAAGAATCGGGCTTGAAGGGCACGGAAGAAAGGATGAGATCTATGTGCTAGCGGAGACATTTGACGAGATGCTTGCGCAGGTGGAGCGGCTGTTTCGAAGGGGAAAACAGTTTACCTCCGATGTCTCGCATGAACTTCGTACTCCGGTCAGTGTGATCCTGGCGCAATGTGGTGCTCTTCTTGCGGAGGAAAAGGGGCTTTGCCGAACCTTTGAGCTGAAGATCGCACCGGAGGTCTATGCGCGGGCGGACGAGAGTTATTATATCCGGCTGCTTGTAAATCTTCTTGAAAACGCCGTATATTACGGAAAGGAAAATGGTGTGGTGAAGGTAACGCTTGCCAAGAACGGGAAGAAGATAGAAGGAATTGTGGAGGACAACGGAATCGGGATTTCCGAAGAAGACCTTGTCCATATCTGGGAGAGATTTTACCGCGCAGATTCTGCGAGAAGCACAGACAGCCATTCGGGACTTGGACTTTCCATGGTGAAATGGATCGTGGAAGCTCACGGAGGAACGATCCGGGCAGAGAGCAGGTTAGGAGAGGGCACAAGATTTATTTTTGAAATTTCGGAATAAAAAATGTATTTTCATCTAATTTCTAATCTTTCTTTAATGTTTCTGTTATATATTCATATCAACAAAGGAAACATAAGTACAGAAAAATAAGTACAGAAAATGAAAGAAAGAGAGGATATAGAATATGAAAAGATTTATGACATTAGCAGCAGCAACAGTATTAACAGCAGGAACATTAGCAGGATGTGGAGCAGCAGGAAGCGGTAAGGATATCGGAAGAGACGCAGCGTTAGAAGCGGCGCTTAGTGATGCGCAGACTACAGAAGAGAACGTGACCAGATTAAAAGTAAGCGAAGACAGAGAGGACGGTCAGAAAGTATATGAGATCCGGTTTGATGCAGACGGAATGGAATACGATTACGAGGTGGCAGCTTCCGATGGACAGATTTTAAATGCAGAGCGCGAAGAGCTGGCGCCGGGAAGTGAAGAAAATACTGCTGGTTCAAATGTTGGCGGAAATACAGAACAGGCAGAAGATACCGCTCAGGGAGATGATGTAGATGTTATACCTTATACAGATAATCCAAATGTGAAATTGACGAAGGAAGAGGCTGTGAAGATTGCACTTGAGAGAGTGCCGGGAGCTTCAGAAAAGGATATTCATATAGAACTTGATTCAGATGATGGACAATTCCGGTATGAAGGTGATATTATATACGAACAGAAAGAATATGATTTTGAGATTGATGCGAATTCGGGAAATATTCTTGAATGGAGCGAAGAGAGACGATAAGAACGAAGAAAAGAGGAAGAATAAATGCGGATAGGAATGGGTTATGACGTGCATAAGCTCGTGGAAAACAGAGATCTGATTCTCGGAGGTGTAAAGATTCCTTATGAAAAAGGGCTGCTTGGTCATTCAGACGCGGATGTGCTGTTGCATGCGATCATGGATGCGCTTCTTGGAGCCGCGGCTCTGGGGGATATCGGAAACCATTTTCCGGATACAGATCCGGCTTACAAGGGAGCATCCAGCATGGAGCTTTTGAAACAAGTGGGAGCGCTGATCGAACAGAAATTATATGTGGTCGGTAATATCGATGCGACCATCATCGCGCAGCGGCCGAAGATGGCTCCGCATATTGAGAAAATGCGGGAAAATGTTGCGGAAGCTCTCGGAATTGAAAAGGATCAGATCAATATTAAAGCGACTACAGAAGAAGGACTTGGATTTACAGGAAGCGGAGAAGGAATCTCCTCGCAGGCCATCGCAGCGCTTGAGACGATTGCAAATTACAGTTATAAAGTAGAGCCGGAGGAAGAGGATGCTTGTGGCAACTGCAAAGGGTGTCCCCGCGGATAGAAGGAGTAGAAGAGACGATGAAGATTCGCAGACTGGAAAAGGAAGAACATCAGGTGGTGAGGTCGTTGTACGAAGAGGTGTTTTCAGAGGACAGCACCTCTTTCGTTGATTATTATTTCACCGAGAAGACGAAAGATAATGAGATTTATGTATTGGAGGAAGATGGTGCAGTGCGGTCCATGCTTCATCTGAATCCTTATCAGATCATGGTCAACGGGATTGAGAAGACAGCGCATTATATTGTTGCGGTTGCTACGCAGGAGAACTGGCGAAAAAGAGGTTATATGAAAGCCTTGATTCGAAAGGCATTGAAGGATATGTACCGGAACGGAGAGAATTTCACCTTCTTGATGCCGGCGGCGGAGGCAATTTACCTTCCTCATGATTTTCGCACGGTCTATGAGCAGGAAAAACGATATTTTCATGGAGAGGGAGAACCGCTTAAAATCGAAGAGGCAGGAGAGCTTGCCAAGTTGGCAGGGTCTTATCTGTCTGCACATTATCAGGTGTATGCAAAAAGAGATGCGGCTTATTATGAACGCCTGGTGAAAGAATATGCAAGTGACGGTGGCCGCCTGATGGTGATAAAAGACGGTGGAAGAATTGCAGATTGTCTGATCGATGTGCCTGATTTCGAGCGGGTAGAAAAGGAGAAGCCCAAAATCATGGTGCGTATCGTAGATGCGAGGAGAATGCTGATGTCATTGAGGCTTACAAGCCTGATGGCGGTATGTTTTCAGATCACCGATCCTGTAATTGAAGAAAATAACCGCTGTGTTGTGTTGACCGGTACGGAGTTTTCCGGTGCTATGCTTATGGAAGGGAAACGTGTCAACAGTGAAGGAACAATTACGATTGCCGCGCTCACAAGTCTGATCTTTGGAGCGAAAACGGTGGAAGAAGTGTGCGAAGAAGATGGCGTTTCCATGACGGAACGCATGAAAAAGGAGATGAGTAAGATCATCCCCTTGTCTGACATTTATTTAAATGAGACTGTTTAGAACGTGAAGAAGGCGGTCGTTGTCTTCAGGGTTCATAATACAGAAACGGATATATTCGCCGGTTAGTGATTCGAAGGAGGAGCAATCCCGAATCATTAGCCGGTTTTTTATAGCTGCTTCAAATACATCAAAAGAGGTGAGTCCTTCTTTTAATATCCGAACGAGAATAAAGTTGCCATATGCGGCGTAGGGTTTGTATCCGTCCATATGAGACAGACGGGCAAACATGCGCGCCCTCTCAGAGAGGATGAGTGCTCTCGTTTCCCGGAAGTAATCCGTGTCCTTAAGAAGAAGTTCGCCGGTATAAGCGCCTACACTATTTAAGCTCCATGGATTCTGGTGCTGATGAAGCGACTTGAGAAATGCTTCACTGCTTGTAATCCCATAGCCAAAGCGCAGTCCCGGTGCGGCGTAGAACTTAGAGACGCCGCGGATCACCATAAGGTTATCATAGCGCTTTGTTAAGGGAATGGCAGTGATCTCTTCAATACAAGGAGCAAATTCCACATAAGTTTCATCGATCATAACGAAAATGTTTCGTTTTTTACACTGACAGATAATCTGCTCCATATCGTTTTTCTTAATGGCAGAAGAAGTTGGGTTGTTGGGGTTGCATATGATTACAAGCGCTACGTCTTCTGTACAGTGTGATAGAAAATCATCCACGTTCAAATGGAAATCGTTCTCTTCCTGTAGGTGGTATGTCTCTGTGGAAGCTCCGATCAGTGATAATTCTCTACTGTATTCTGAGTAAGTAGGACCAAGAAGCAGTGCTTTCTTTGGACCGCGTTGGGAGATGAGAAGGGAGATAAGCTCGGTCGATCCATTCCCGACGACAATGTGTGATGGATCTGCGCTGCAGTAATTTCCGATCGCTTCCCGCAGACTTGTGTAATTGCGATCCGGGTATCTGGTGATTATATCAAGGTTGGATGCAAGCTCTTTCTTTACTTTTTTTGACAGCCCGAGAGGGTTTACATTGGCGGAAAAGCAAATGATCTCCTCCTTTGGAATGTGATAATATTCTTCGATTTTTTCCAGATCACTTCCGTGAAATTCCGGCTTTTTATCCATATCTATGTTCCTTTCTTAGTATAATTCAAGATTTTGTGTATTCGGCATTGCCATTATGAGTTATTCAATGTTATAATCTATTATAGTATGTTTTTTGAAAAAAGCAACGAAAGAAGCAGGTGTAGTCTTGAAAAATAAGATTCAAAAATTTTCCAAAGGAGATTTCCGGCAGGTACAGCCGGATATAGTATTTGAGGAGACGAATCTGGTACTGATCATAGGTGAAGGGGAAGTATACAGGGGGAGCTTCTTAATAAAGAGTTATAATGACAGTAAGATACGAGGGATCGTATATCCCTCTTCTTTTCGTGTTCATTTTAAAGATCAGGGGTTCGAAGGGAATCCGTCGAGAATAGAATTTACATATGATGGCAGAGGATTGAAACCGGGACATGTGGAACAGGGCAAATTTACCGTTGTGTGCACCGGCGGAGAGTATGAGTTGTCTTTTACAGCGATCATTGAGAAACCGTATGTTATGACGAGCTACGGGAAGGTGCAGAGCACAGATGATTTTAGAAAGCTTGCGGTCAAAGATTTCTCAGAAGCCGGACGACTGTTTAGGTCCAGAGATTTCTATGAGATTTTAAAATATGAAAATGAGAGGATCTTCTACCTCTATGACAATATGAGAAAGTGGTCTCTCGGAGATCAGGCAATGGAAGAATTCCTTGTGGGGATCAAGCAGAAGGAGTGTATCTTCCTGACGCTTCAGGGAGAGGGCATGCTCTTTGAAGATGTGAAGGAATCTACCAAGGGCACCATCCCGATCATGAAAAATACATGGGGCTTTATGCCGATCCATATCGAGACAGAAGGGCGGTTCCTGAAAGTAAACCGTCCGGATATTACGACGGAAGATTTCGTGGGAAATAATTATGAAGTAGAGTATCTGGTGCGTCCGGAGCGGCTTCACAGCGGAAGAAACTACGGTGCGATCCGATTCGTGACACCGTATGAGACGCTGACTTATGAAGTGGAAGTATTGCAAAATCTGGAATATGATGAGAATCATCATGTGCCGGAGCTTTTGTATGCGCAGGCGTTAAAAGAATATGTAGGGTACATCGGCGGAAGGATTGGACTGGACGACTGGGTAGAGAGCGCTACAGAGAAGGTGGCTGCGATTCGGAAGATCGAGACACAGAGTGAGATGTATCAGCTTTTGCAGGCGCACATATATGTGATCGGCAAGAAGATGGAAGAGGCAAAATGGATATTGGAAAACTACAATTACAATCGCTTTGCCATAGGAAAAGATCCCATCACCAACTGCTATTACCTGTATCTGACCGCTCTTGTGCGTGGAAAGGGACCGCATACAGACCGTGTGCTTGATGAGATCGGCAAGACTTATATGCGCCATCAGGATTCATGGTTCCTTCTTTATATGCTTCTTCATCTGGATAACCGGTATCGTAATCCATATAAGAAACTGGAAGTTCTGGAGCAGCAGTTTGAATTTGAGGTTCACGGAGTGCTCTTTTATCTGGAGGCATATCTGTGTTATCAAGAGAAGCCTACGCTTCTTAAGAAGCTTGGAAAGTTCGAGATCCAGGTACTTAATTTTGCGTCGAAATATCGTCTGATAACGAAGGAACTGGCGCTCTATGTGGCGAATTTCGCCAGTCAGCAGAAAGCGTACAGTGAACCGTTGTTCCGCATATTGGAGCGGATCTACGAGACTTATGATGAGCCGATGATCTTAAATACAATCTGCACCCTTCTCATCAAAGGAAATAAGACACAGAATAAATATTTTATGTGGTATCAGAAAGCAGTGAAGGCAAAGCTTAAAATTGCAAAGCTTTATGAATATTATATGCTTACGCTTGATACAGAACGGATGCGGGGAACGCTCCCGAGATCTATCTTTCTGTATTTCATGCATGGTAATTCACTGGATTATAAGAAGGCAGCATTTCTCTATGCCAATCTTCTGACTTACGAAGAGGGCGGTGAGGAAATGTTTCTTGAGTACCGTGAGCAGATGTTCTCTTTTACAATGGATCAGCTTATGAAACGGCATATTACAGAGCCGCTGCGAATCCTTTATAAAAGGTTCTGCACCGAAGAAGAGATGACTTCGGAGCATATGGAGGCAATGCGGGATATTTGCCATGCGTATATGGTATCCACAAAAGTGCCGAATATGAAATGTGTACTTGTCATTGAATCTGACGGGTCTGTGAAGCAGAAGGTTCCATATAACGAGGACGAAGGCGCGATTATTTACCTGTATGATAAGGAATCAAGGATTGTGTGGGAGTCCATAGAAGGACGCCACTATACGGATTCGATTCCTTACGAGACGAAGCGGTTGTTCTATGAACCGAGATTTCTTGAGATGTGTAAGAAATACGGTGCAACGCTCGGAAAATGGAAAGAGACGGATGAAAAGGAAGAGCCGACTTTTGAAAATCTGCAGATCAAAGGAATTGAGTTCTTTGAAGAACAGGAGGTCTTCCGGCTGTGCAGCAGGAGGATCAGAGAAGATAATTATGCAGAAGATGAATTTCTGACATATCTGTGCTTCGAATTATTCAGAAGGCAGCAGTATGATAAGGTGACGCTTATGTATCTGGCCAATTATTTCTGCGGAGCAACTGCTGATATGGAAGCATTGTGGAAAGTGTCAAGAGACTACGGAATTCCGTCCCACAAACTGAGTGAGCGGATTATTACACAGATGCTGTTTTCGGAAGATATGTTTGAAGAGGAGAAGATCTTCGAAGATTATTATCTGTCGGACAATGTGTATTTTCGGTTAAAGCAGGCATATCTTGCATATACCGCAAGACAGTATGTGCTTTTTGGGCGTGAGCTGAACCGTTGTGTATTTGATATTATAGCCAATGAATGTGAGAAGAAGGAAGAGTTGCCGGACATTTGCAAGGTGGCGTTGCTGTCGTATTTTTCAGACCGTTACTATTCTGCGGATATGGCGTCAGTTCTTCATATGGTGCTTCGGGAAATGTGCGAGAAGCAGATTGTACTTCCGTTTTATCTGCAATACAAGTCTGCATGGCTCAGGGAAGTGCAGCTTCATGATAAATGCATGGTTTCCTATCAGGCGGAGCCGGGCAGTAAGGTGAAGATCTTCTATAAAATACGAAGAGCAGGGAGAGAAAGTCTCGGTTATCAGACAGAGACGCTGTTCCCGGTCTGTGAAAATATATATGTAAAACAGTTCGTGTTGTACGCGGATGAAGAAGTGAACTATTATTTTGAAGAAATTCGTGAAAATGACAATGTTTCAACAGAGAAGGCGAAGCTTCGCAATCATCGCAGGAAGAGAGAAGGAAAATACGGCAAGCTTAATGCGATGATCCGTATGTCGCCGGCAAGGCGTAAGCAGGCAATGCTGGATTTTGAAGAAGAGGAGCTTATGGCACAAAAGCTCTTTAAGATGTACTAGATGTAGAGAGGAAGAAAAGTAATGAGAAGAGGCAGTATTCTTGGATATGATCTAAATGAAAAAAACTGTCAGATCAGTTATTATGATGAGAAGAAGGATGAACCGGAGACGATGGAAATCTCTGTAGATCGTTATCAGATTCCTCTGATACTTGGATATGTAAAAGGACGCTGGGTATATGGAACAGAGGCAAGGCATCTGGCAAAGAGAAATCCGGCGCTTGTGATACCGGATCTTTTCGAGAAGGCGCTCAGGCGCGAGAAGGTCCGCGTAGGAACGAGGGTGCGGGATGCGGTCTGGCTTCTTGCTAAATTTATCAGTCTGACATTAGAAGACTTTGAGGATATTCGGTGCATTACATTTTCTACACCGTTTACGAACGTGGATATGTCTAAGATGCTGAAGGGAATCGGCCATTATCTGGGACTTGCCAAAGAAGATATCTATGTCCAGGATTATAAGGAAAGCTTCTGCCAGTACATGTTCTATCAGCCCAAAGAATTGTGGCAGTATGAGTCGGCGCTGTTTTACAGTGACGAAGATGTGATCCGCGCCTATATGCTGCGGAAACTGAACGTAGCCGGTGCGGAAAACGGACAGATGTTTGTCACAGTGGATGAAGTGGCAAGTGCCGAACGAAGAGAGATGGAAGCAATGTATCCTGTGCTCGGCGAGATGGAGCCTAAGAGTGCAGATGACAATTTTAAAGCATTTATTCAGAATATTTTTGAGAAGAAGGTTGTGTCTTCTGTATTCCTGACCGGAGAAGGGTTTGAGAAAAACTGGTATCCGGATTCTTTGCGCGTGCTCTGTAATGGGCGACGTGCATTTATCGGCAATAACTTATACAGCAAAGGCGCCTGCTATACATCTATGAGAAAATGCAGAAATTACGATGATGGACCGATCTATCTGGATGAAAACCGGCTGACACAGCAGATCTCTCTTCGGATGAGAGTGGATGGCAAGGAAGGCTGGTATCCCATTGTGTCATGGGGAACACACTGGTATGAAGCAGATGACTGCTGGGAGGTTCTTCTGGAAGATACTTCCGATATTGAGATTCATGTCGAGACGCTTGCAGAGGATGAGCTGAGAGTGGAGACAGTTTCCCTTGAAGGGTTGAAGCCAAGAACAGACTATTCTCTGAGACTTCGCATAGAAGTGATGTTTCTGGATGAGAAGACATGTCATCTTTTGTTCAAAGACGTGGGATTTGGAGAGTTTTTCCCGGCGTCTGATTTTCAGGTGGAAAAAGTGATACATTTAGGAGGAAGCAATGGGCAGTTTAATTCTATGTCATAAAAAACGTGCCAAACAACCCTATATGATTACAAGGGTTCATATCAGAATCTACACGATTGAAGAGCTGTGTTATTATATCTGCAATAACCTCTATCTGATTGATTATACACTGATGAACCGTCAGCTGTGTGAGTGGATTCGAGAAGAGCTGCATATGTGGGGGCTGGCGGATCAGCTTTTGGGACAGATGGAAAAAAACTGTACTGCCGAGCAGTTTGTGCTTACTATTTTGGAAAAGTCGAATGTCTATTCACTGGGTGAGGTCAACAAAGTTCAAAATATGTTGGAGAAGCTTCAGAATCAAAAAGATGTGGAGCGTGCAAAACACAAAGCGGACAGTCTGCTTGCAAGCAAAGAGTATGCGCTTGCGGTTCTTGTCTATCAATCAATCGTCAAAAATGAATGGGATGATTCGGTAGATAAGAGCTTTTACGGAAAAGTATATGGGTGTCTGGGGACAGCGTACGGACAACAGTTTTTGTATGAAGAGGCAGCCGCTGCATACAAGGAAGCGTATCGGCTGAGCGAAGACCCGGAGACGCTGAAGGCTTATATGTATTGCGCGTATCGTTCTATGCCGGAAGCAGAGTATGTAAAGATGCTGTCGGGAAATTCCGTATATCTTAGTATGGATTCTCTTCTGAAAGAAGAATTGAAGCAGGCACGCAGAAGCGTAGATATGGATGTGACGGATGAAAAACTGGAAATATGGAAAAAGGAATATCGCAGGATTGACAAGTGCTGCTAGATATGATACGATTACATAGCAATTTAGCATGGTAAAGTAATCAATTGATAAAACAACGCAGTGATATTCTATGCAGATTGCAAAGAGACGAGGAGGATAAGAATATGAAGAAAAGATTAGCATTATTACTCGCCCTTGCATTGATGGCAGCGACCGTTCTTTCCGGCTGTGGCGGCAAGGAAGAGAAGAAAGACGAAGGAAAGAGCGAAAGTAAGAAAGAATATACTGCTAAAGAGGCAGGAGATACATTCATCGTAGGATTCGACCAGGATTTCCCGCCAATGGGATTCGTAGGAGATGACGGAGAGTATACGGGATTCGATCTGGAGCTTGCACAGGAGGTGTGTAACAGACTGGATCTTAAGTTTGAACCAAAACCGATCGCATGGGATTCCAAGGACGCAGAGTTAAGTTCCGGCGGAATCGACTGTATCTGGAATGGATTTACAATGAACGGAAGAGAAGATGAGTATACATGGTCGGATGCTTATCTTGATAATAAACAGGTATTTGTTGTGAGAGAAGATTCCGGAATTAATTCGGAAAAAGATCTGGAAGGGAAAGTAGTAGATGTCCAGACAGATTCTTCCGCACAGGCAGCGCTTGATGACAATCAGGAGCTAGCGGCAACATTCGGCAATCTTGAGGTTGTTCCGGATTACAATACAGGCTTTATGAATCTGGAATCCGGCGCTGTAGACGCAGTGGCAATGGATATCGTTGTAGCGTCTTATCAGATTGAGAAGAGAGATGCAGCGTTCAAGATCTTAGACTATGAGATCGCAGCAGAAGAATATGGTGTCGGTTTTGCCAAAGGAAATGAGGCAGTGCGCGATCAGGTGCAGAAGACATTGGAAGAGATGGCAGCTGACGGTACGATGGCAAAGATTTCCGAGAAATGGTTCGGTGAAGATATTACAACAATTGGAAAATAAGGAGAATTACTTATGACAATTTCGGTCATGTTAAGTAAATTGAGCGAGGGTATGGTTGTATCGCTGCTCATATTTGCGGTGACACTTATATTCTCTCTTCCTTTGGGACTTCTTGTTTCCTTTGGAAGAATGGCGAAGAATCCGGTGATCCGCGCTGTTTTTAAAGTATATATTTCAATTATGCGGGGAACACCGCTGATGCTTCAGCTTATGGTGATTTACTTCGGACCTTATTATATTTTCGGTATTCAGAATACACCGACGTGGAAGAATACCGCGGTAGCTGTTGGATTTATTTTAAATTACGCCGCTTACTTTGCGGAGATCTATCGAGGTGGTATCGAAGCTATACCGAAGGGGCAGTATGAAGCGGCAAGGATTTTAGGGTACAGTAAGTCGCAGACCTTTATGCGGATCATTCTTCCGCAGGTAGTGAAGACGGTACTCCCGTCTGTGACGAATGAGACGATCACACTGGTCAAAGATACTTCGCTTGCATTTACAATCGGAATTCTGGAGATGTTCACAATTGCAAAAGCGCTGGCGGCGTCTCAGGTGACGATGCTCCCGTTTGTGTTCGCAGGAATCTTTTATTATGTATTTAACTTCATCGTGGCATTTCTTATGGAGTGTCTGGAGAAGAAAATGAATTACTATCGTTAGGGGGATGTCATGAGCTTATTAGAGATAAAACATGTGAAGAAAAGTTTTGGTGACGTCGAAGTGTTGAAAGATATTTCCCTGACAGTGGAAAAGGGCGAGGTACTTGGCATTATTGGACCGTCCGGTTCCGGTAAATCAACGCTCCTTCGGTGCGCGACCGGTCTGGAGAAACAGGATGCGGGAGAAATCTTATATGACGGCACATTTGGACTTGTCTTTCAGAACTTTAATCTTTTTCCGCATTTTTCAGTGATGAAAAATATTACAGATGCGCCGATACGTGTGCAGAAGAGAGGAAAAGATGAGGTTTATAAGGAGGCAAGGGAACTTCTTAAGAAGATGGGACTTCAGGATAAGGAAAATGCTTACCCGTTTCAGTTATCAGGTGGTCAGCAGCAGCGTGTGTCTATAGCGAGAGCGCTTGCCATGAAACCGGATATCCTGTTTTTTGACGAGCCTACATCTGCGTTAGACCCGGAACTTACCGGAGAGATCCTGAAGGTCATCAAAGATCTGGCGGCAGAACATATGACGATGGTGATCGTGACACATGAAATGAATTTTGCAAGAAATGTGTCTGACCAGATTATTTTTATGGATGGCGGAGTGATTGCGGTACAGGGAACACCGGAAGAGGTGTTTAGCTCCGAACATGCCAGAATGAAAGAATTTCTGGGGAAATTTCATATTGATTAATGATGTTTAGAGGAAGAAGCAGAGGGGGAATATTGATTTTCCCTCTGCTTTGTATTATACTAAGACATGCAAAAACGCACAGTAAACGAAGAAAATCAAGAATAAGTTGAGTAGGAGAATGAGCAAATGACAAACGACAGATATCAAAGCCCGCTTTCTGAGCGATATGCAAGTAAGGAGATGCAGTATATCTTTTCGCCGGACAAGAAGTTCCGCACATGGAGAAAACTTTGGATCGCGCTTGCTGAGACTGAGAAGGAACTGGGACTTTCCATCACTCAGGAGCAGATTGACGAATTGAAAGAACATGCAGAGGACATTAACTATGAAGTGGCAAAAGAACGCGAGAAGATCGTCCGCCATGACGTAATGTCTCATGTATATGCTTATGGACAGCAGTGCCCGAAAGCAAAAGGAATTATTCATCTGGGAGCAACCTCCTGTTATGTGGGAGATAATACAGATGTGATTCTTATGGCAGAGGCATTAGATCTTGTGAAGACAAAATTGGTTAATGTAATTGCGGAACTTGCAAAATTTGCAGATGAGTACAAAGAACTTCCGACACTTGCATTTACTCATTTCCAGCCGGCACAGCCGACAACAGTAGGTAAGAGAGCAACTCTTTGGATGCAGGAGTTCTTCATGGATCTGGAAGATCTGGAGTATGTAAGAGAGAGTCTTAAGCTTCTTGGCTCAAAGGGAACAACCGGTACGCAGGCAAGTTTCTTAGAACTCTTTGACGGAGATCAGGAAACAATTGATAAGATTGATCCGATGATCGCAGAGAAGATGGGATTCAAAGCATGCTATCCGGTATCCGGACAGACTTATTCAAGAAAAGTAGATACAAGAGTGCTTAATGTGCTTGCGGGAATTGCAGCCAGTGCACATAAGTTCTCCAATGACATTCGTCTCTTGCAGCATTTGAAAGAGGTGGAGGAGCCATTTGAGAAGACACAGATCGGCTCTTCTGCAATGGCATATAAGAGAAATCCAATGAGAAGTGAAAGAATTGCGTCTCTGTCTCGTTATGTAATGCTTGACGCGTTAAATCCTGCCATCACATCTGCGACACAGTGGTTTGAGAGAACACTGGATGATTCTGCGAATAAGCGCTTGAGCGTACCGGAAGGATTTCTTGCCATCGATGGAATCTTAGATCTGTGCCTGAATGTTGTAGATGGTCTTGTTGTATATCCGAAGGTGATTGAAAAACGTCTGATGTCCGAGCTTCCGTTTATGGCAACGGAGAATATTATGATGGATGCGGTAAAAGCAGGGGGAGACCGTCAGGAGCTCCATGAGAGAATCCGCGAATTGTCTATGGAGGCAGGCCGCAACGTCAAAGAAAAGGGTCTGGACAATAACCTTTTGGAACTGATCGCGGCAGATCCGGCATTTGGCTTAAGTCTTGATGAGCTGAAGACGACCATGGATCCGGCGAAGTATGTGGGACGTGCGCCGGTTCAGGTAAAGGCTTATCTTGATAACGTGATCCGCCCGATGCTGGAGGAAAACAAAGAGATTCTCGGCGTAAAGGCAGAGATCAACGTATAAAACAATGATAAAATATTGGCAATATTGACGAAAATTTGTCAATGTTAAGAAAAAGTTAAGGAATAGAAATGGCTGAAAATCAAGGTTTTCAGCCATTTCTATTTATCGGCTTTTTTAGATTTAAAACGGAAAATTGTGAAAAGTAGATAAAAATAATCTAAAGAATTTATTAATATTGCGTAAAAATAGTGAAAATGTTATGATAGATACAACATATTACATTATTCAAATAATCTATAAAGGAGGGCGTGTTGTGGAGACTTTAAACAACATAGTTTTAACAATTCAACACTATCTGGCGGACTACATTTTGATCATCGCACTGCTTGGCGGAGGTATCTGGTTTACATTGAGACTGGGTTTCATCCAGGTGCGGGGCTTCGGTGAAGGAATGAGAAGGACCTTCGGCGGACTGTTCAGCAAGAAGGGAGAGGCAGGAGCAGACGGAATGTCTTCTTTCCAGGCACTGGCAACAGCGATCGCAGCACAGGTTGGAACCGGTAATATCGCAGGAGCGGCAACAGCGATCGCAATCGGAGGACCGGGAGCGATCTTCTGGATGTGGATTGCGGCATTTTTAGGAATGGCTACCATTTATGCAGAGGCATTGATGGCACAGAAATACAAACAAGTGGGAGCAGACGGAGAAGTGACAGGAGGACCTGTATATTATATCCGCGCAGCATTCAAAGGCGGGTTTGGTAAATTCCTTGCAGGACTTTTTGCAGTTCTGATCATTTTCGCACTTGGCTTCATGGGAAATGCGGTACAGTCCAACTCTATCGCAGCATCTTTCCATACAGCATTCGGAATTCCACAGCCTGTTATGGGTGTGATCGTAGCAGTGATCTCCCTGTTCGTATTCGTGGGCGGTATGAAACGAATCGCGAAAGTAACAGAGACAATCGTTCCGATCATGGCAGCTCTTTATATTGTTGGTGCGTTGATCGTAATTTTCTATAACTGGAGAAACATCCCTTACGCATTCCATGCGATTGTTGTAGGTGCATTTAACCCATCTGCAATTTCAGGAGGAGCAGTAGGAGCAACGGTAAAACTTGCCCTTACAAAAGGTGTTGCAAGAGGTCTGTTCTCTAATGAGGCAGGTATGGGATCTACGCCTCACGCACATGCAGTGGCTAAGGTAAAACATCCGGTAGAGCAGGGCTTCGTAGCTATGACAGGTGTGTTCATTGACACATTTGTAGTATTGAACCTGACAGCGCTTGTTATCATTACAACAAAATCAATCCCGACAGGTCTTACAGGAGCAGAGTTAAGCCAGTATGCGTTCTCTACTTTATATGGAAAGGGAGGAGATATTTTCATTGCAATTTGTATGTTCTTCTTCGCTTTCTCCACGATCGTAGGATGGTACTTCTTCGGACAGGCGAATATTAAATACCTGTTTGGACCAAAAGCGGTGAAGATCTATTCTGTACTCGTATGTATCTGCGTGGTGCTTGGATCACTTGCACAGGTTGACCTTGTATGGAACATGGCAGACTGCTTCAACTCTATGATGGTAATTCCGAACTTTATCGGACTGATCTTCTTAAGTGGGACGATTAAGAAAGTGCATGATGATTATTTCAAAAACTTCAAAAACAAGAGTAAGTAATCTTGCATAAAAAGAGGGAAAAGAAATTGTGCATATCAACTAAATCTGTGAGATTGTTTTGAAGATGTTGAAAAATATTTCACAATAAGTTATTATAGAAACAGGCAATAAGATTTATTCGAAATGTCTATAAAACTTGATAGCGGGAAGATGTTTCCTAAGAGAGAACCGAAGAGTTGTTCGGTCGCCGAAGAGGCAAGCGGAGCGTAAAAGTGAGTGTGCGTGATGTGAAACTTTCAGGCAAAAGGACGAGGAAACGGACCGCATTCTGAATCTTGTGCTGTATGATATGGCTAGATTAACTAGATGTGATTATCAGGGCAAAAGACAGAAAGGACGACTTACGCACATGATTGTGTTTAAGACGTCCTTTTTTTATGGCAAAGGAGAAATGGTACATATGAATCGGGGAAAGTACATTGTTGTGACCAACAATCCACTGGTATGGGAAAAACTTCATACAACACGTGAGATGATCTATAAGGAGACAACTTTTGAAGGTCTGCTTGTAGAACTGCGAGACAGAATTCATCAAGGACATATGCTTTTGACACATCCGTTGTCCGGAAGTGTCAAGCCGAATGAGACACCTTACAAATCCGTATTGATTTCCAAAGACAAGGGGGCGGTCAGTGCAGATGGTCTGGCTATTGTTGAAAATGCAATTGCAGCATGTCATAAATTTCAAGATAGAACGGGAAAATATGAGAAACGCGCTATTGAAGATTTTCAATTGATCGACTGGACGCTGTTAGAGAGCGGATTGGCATCAGCAGATGCAATGTAGGTTTTAGAAATGGTTGTAAAAGCGCTTAAGCTTACACAATAAAATGATTCTTTTGAAGGAGGGAACTTAAAGTGAGATTAGAAATGGGACACATTTACATTAAGGATATTCAGTTCGCATCTGAGTCTAAGATCGAAGACGGAATCCTGTATGTATCCGAGGAGGCCGTTAAGGCAGTAGCTCTTGAGGACGAGAAGATTAAGAGCGCATCATTTGACATTGCAAAACCGGGAGAGTCTGTGAGAATCACACCGGTAAAAGACGTTATTGAACCACGAGTAAAAGTTGAGGGAAGAGGGGGAATCTTCCCGGGCGTTATCTCTAAAGTTGATACAGTAGGTGAAGGTAAAACTTACGCATTAAAAGGAATGGCTGTTGTAACAGCAGGTAAGATTGTTGGATTCCAGGAAGGTATCATTGATATGACAGGTCCTGGAGCTGATTACACACCATTCTCTAAGACATTGAATTTAGTTATGGTATGTGAGCCGGTTGAGGATATCAAACAGCATGATTATGAGAAGGCAGTTCGTTTCGCAGGATTCAGAGTTGCAGCTTACATCGGTGAATTAGCACGTAATCTTACACCAGATGAGACAAAAGTATATGAGACATGCACAATTAAAGAAGGATTTGAGAAATATCCGGACCTTCCGAGAGTTGCTTATGTACAGATGCTTCAGAGCCAGGGACTTCTTCACGATACATATGTATACGGCGTTGACGCTAAGAAGATCGTTCCTACAATTTTAAATCCAACAGAGATCATGGACGGAGCAATCGTATCCGGTAACTGTGTATCTGCATGTGATAAAAACCCAACATATGTACACCTTAACAACCCGGTTGTACATGACCTGTTTGAAGAGCATGGAAAAACAATCAACTTTGTATGTCAGATCATCACAAATGAGAACGTATATCTTGCTGATAAACAGCGTTCTTCTGACTGGACAGCAAAGCTTTGTAAATTGTTAGATCTTGATGGAGTTATCGTATCTCAGGAAGGATTCGGTAACCCGGATACAGACCTTATCATGAACTGTAAGAAGATCGAGGCAGAAGGCGTTAAGACTGTTATCATCACAGATGAGTATGCAGGACGTGACGGAAAATCTCAGTCACTTGCTGACGCAGATGCAGCAGCAGATGCAGTAGTAACAGGCGGAAATGCAAACCAGGTAATTATCCTGCCGAAACTCGACAAAGTAATTGGAACACTGGACTATGTAACAAAGATCGCAGGTGCAAGTGAAGAGACACTTCGCGAAGACGGATCTCTTGAGGTTGAGCTTCAGGTATTAACAGGCGCAACAAACGAAACAGGTTTCAATAAGCTGAGTGCAAGATAAGGAATGGAGGATCAAATAATGGCTAAATTAAAAGTTGTTCATTACATCAATCAGTTCTTTGCTCAGATTGGTGGAGAAGAAAAAGCAGATTATCCGGTAGAGCTTCGTGTAGGCGAAATCGTTGGACCGGGTATGGCACTGACACAGAATTTTAAAGACGATGCAGAGATCATCGCAACAATCATTTGTGGTGACTCTTATTTCAATGAGAATCTGGAGAGCGCAAAAGCAGAGATTCTTGCTATGGTAAAAGAGCAGGCTCCGGATGTATTTATCGCAGGACCGGCATTTAACGCAGGTCGTTACGGTGTTGCTTGCGGTACAATCGCAGCAGCAGTTCAGGAAGAACTTGGAATCCCATCTCTTACAGGTATGTATGTAGAGAACCCGGGTGCTGATATGTTCAAGAACCAGGTATACATGGTTTCTACAAAGAACAGTGCAGCCGGCATGAGAGATGCAGTGAAGAAAATGGCTCCTTTAGCTGTAAAACTTGGTAAGGGAGAGCCAATCGGTGCTTCTGCAGAAGAAGGATATATGCCAAATGGTGTTCGTGTAAACTTCTTCGAGAAAGAAAGAGGTTCTAAGAGAGCAGTAGATATGCTTCTTAAGAAACTGGCAGACAAACCGTTTGTAACAGAGTTCCCAATGCCTGACTTTGACAGAGTTGAGCCAAATCCGGCAGTAAAAGACCTTGCACATGCTAAGATCGCTCTTGTAACATCCGGTGGTATCGTTCCAAAGGGAAATCCGGATCACATCGAGAGTTCAAGTGCTTCTCACTATGGTGAGTATGACATCGCCGGTGTTATGGATCTGACAGAAGAGACCTATGAGACAGCTCATGGCGGATACGACCCGGTATACGCAAATGAAGACTCTGACCGTGTCCTTCCTGTAGATGTTCTTCGTGATATGGAGAAAGAGGGAGTGATCGGTGAGTTACATCACTTATTCTATACAACAACAGGAAATGGTACAGCTGTTGCATCTGCAAAAGCATTCGCAGATGAATTTTCTCAGAAGCTGAAAGCTGACGGAGTAGACGCTGTTATCCTCACTTCTACTTGAGGAACCTGTACTCGTTGCGGTGCAACGATGGTAAAAGAAATTGAGAGAGCAGGAATCCCTGTTGTACATGTATGTACAGTAACTCCAATTTCTATGACTGTTGGAGCTAACAGAATTGTTCCGGCAATCGCTATTCCACATCCTCTCGGAAATCCAGCATTGGATAAAGCTGAGGAGAAGGCACTTCGCCGTCGTATCGTTGAGAAGGCATTGAATGCCCTGACAACTGAGGTTGACGGACAGACTATTTTCGAGTAGAGTAAAAGTAGAATATGAGTGAGGCTTTGCGGCAGAAATGGCGCAAAGTAATCACAAACAAAGGAGGCATAACAGAAGTGAGCAAGATTTATGATGTTATCGTCCTGGGTGCAGGTCCTGCCGGTTTAGCGGCAGGACTGTATGCAGGTAGAAGCCGTTTGTCTGTGCTGATCCTTGAAAAAGGTCAGGACGGCGGACAGATTGCGATCACAGATGAGATCGAGAACTATCCTGGACAGATCGTTGAGGGAGAGTCAGGTCCTTCTCTTATCGCAAGAATGACTGCACAGGCTGAGAAGTTTGGCGCAGAGCGTGTATCTGACACAATCACAGAAGTATCTCTTGAGGGAGAAGTGAAAGTGTTAAAGAGCGCAAAAGCAGAGTATCAGGCAAGAAACGTGATCATTGCTACTGGTGCTCATTCAAGACCGATCGGATGTAAGGGAGAAGCAGAGTTCACAGGTAAAGGAGTATCTTACTGTGCAACTTGTGATGCAAACTTCTTCGAAGATTTCGAAGTGTATGTAGTAGGCGGCGGAGATTCTGCTGTTGAGGAAGCTATGTACCTTACAAAATTTGCAAGAAAAGTTACAATCATTCACAGACGTAACGAACTTCGCGCAGCAAAATCTATTCAGGAGAAAGCATTTAAGAACGACAAGATCGAATTCATGTGGGATTCTGTAGTAGAAGAAGTTGGAGGAGACGATATCCTTCAGTGGATGAAAGTTAAGAACGTGAAAACAGGTGAAGTTACAACTGTAGAGGCTGATGAAGAAGACGGAATGTTCGGTGTGTTCGGATTTATCGGAACGATTCCAAACAGCAAACCATTCGAAGGAATCATCGATATGGATGAACGTGGATACATCAAGACAGATGATGATATGCACACAAATATCCCGGGTGTATACGCAGCAGGAGATGTTCGTATTAAGAGCTTAAGACAGGTGGTAACCGCAGCAGCTGACGGAGCAATCGCAGCAGTTCAAGTAGAAAGAAGCATGTCTGACTATTTCTAAAACTGACAAGCACAGCACAGGATGCGAAGCAACAATCTGGAGCTTGCTGTGCGACAAGTTTATATGGAACAAATCATAAGGAGGAAAATTACAATGTTAGATTTAGATAAAACAAACTTTGAAGACGAAGTGTTAAAAGCAGAAGGCTATGTATTCGTAGACTTCTACGGTGACGGATGTGTACCATGTCAGGCATTAATGCCAAAAGTACACGCATTCGCTGACACATACGGAGATAAATTAAAATTCACATCTCTGAACACAACAAAAGCACGCCGTCTTGCAATCAAAGAGAAAGTTCTCGGACTTCCGGTAATGGCTATCTACAAAGATGGAGCTAAAGTAGAAGAACTCGTAAAAGAAGATTGCACAGAAGAGGCAATTGAGGCGATGATTAAGAAATACATCTAATATAGAGATGGTTTCTAAATCATAGATAACAACTTTATTTTTTGTATAATTTAAGAAAGGAGAAAGCGTAATTATGGCTATTTTAGAAGGCAAAAAAGCAATAATTATCGGAGACCGTGATGGAATTCCGGGACCAGCTATCGCTGAATGTGTAAAAACTGCTGGTGCTGAAATCGTATTTTCATCTACGGAATGTTTCGTCTGAACAAGCGCAGGCGCAATGGATCTGGAAAACCAGAAGAGAGTAAAAGAATTCGCTGAAGAATATGGTGCAGAGAACTTAGTAGTAGTTCTTGGAGCAGCAGAAGGTGAGGCTGCAGGTCTTGCAGCTGAGACTGTTACTTTAGGCGATCCTACTTTCGCAGGTCCATTGACAGGGGTCCAGCTTGGACTCGCGGTATATCACGTATGTGAACCAGAGATGAAAGAAGAATTCGACGAAGCAGTTTATGATGAGCAGGTAAGCATGATGGAAATGGTTCTTGATGTAGATGATATCGTTTCCGAGATGACAGCTATCAGAGAACAGGTATAGTCATTTCATGTAATATGAAGAGGGGCAGGCCCGGTATGTTCCCATATAGGGGACTGTTCCTCTTTTTGTTTCTATACATGCGATAAAACAGTCCGGCGGGCTGTTTTGAATTCACTTTGCGCTTTCGACAAGTAAAAGAATAAAGTGGTTGAAAAATAAGAAAGGTGGATAAAACCGATGAACAGTGTAATTAAAGGGGCAAGTTATGTACTTGCACATACACCACAGATGGTAGTATATAATGGAACAACTCAGACAACAGAGAGAATCGTAAATCCAGAGTCTGAGTATCTCAAAGAATTAGAAAGTCATCTTCGTTCTTACGAGGATTGTGTAAATTACTGGCCAAACCAGGTATATATCGGAAATGCAACTCCGGAAGAACTTGCGGAAGTGGAATTCCCATACTATGACAAAGTAAAAGACGGAGCAGAGAGATACGGAAAATACGGTGAGATCATGCCGGAGGAAGAATTCCTTCTTCTCGTTCAGGCTTGTGACCAGTTCGAAGTAGTTATGCTCGACAAAGAATTCGTTTCAGCTCACAAAGACGCACTTGCAGCTGATCCGATCATCACTGATGATATCGTAGAGAGAATCCATGAAGGTGTAGAGTTTGCTGTTGTAGAAGCGGCAGTAAATGAAGAACATGCAGAAGGTCTCTATATTGCAGGAAAATTAGTAGGATGTGTGAAGAGAGCTCATGATATTGATGTGAACTTATCTGCACATGTTATGCATGAGAACCTGATGAGTAAAGCATCCAGCGTACTTGCACTGTTATACGGTGTAAAAAATGCAGGAATCAGCAAAGACGATGTAGAGTATGTAATCGACTGTGCTGAGGAAGCATGTGGTGACATGAACCAGCGTGGCGGCGGTAACTTTGCAAAAGCGGCAGCAGAAATCGCAATGCTCAACAATGCAACAGGATCTGACTCTCGTGGATTCTGTGCAGGACCGTCTCACGCACTTATTGAAGCAGCAGCTCTTGTAAAATCAGGAGCATACAAATGCGTAGCAGTAACAGCCGGCGGATGTACAGCAAAACTTGGTATGAACGGTAAGGATCACGTGAAAAAAGGTCTTCCGATCTTAGAGGATTGTCTGGCAGGATTCTGTGTGATCGTAGCAGAAAATGACGGGGAAAATCCAGAGATCAACCTTGATATCCTTGGTCGTCATACAGTAGGAACAGGAAGTGCTCCACAGAACGTAATCGGAAGTCTCGTAGCTGATCCATTAGAGAGAGCCGGACTTAAAATCACAGATATCGACAAATTCTCACCGGAGATGCAGAACCCGGATATCACAAAGCCGGCAGGAGCAGGAGATGTTCCGATGGCAAACTACAAGATGATCGCAGCACTTGCTGTAAAACGTGGTGAGCTTGACAGAAAAGAACTTGCAAGCTTTACAACAAATCATGGACTTACAGGATGGGCTCCGACTCAGGGACATATTCCATCAGGCGTACCATATATTGGATTTGCAAGAGAAGATATCCTTGCAGGAAAGATCAACAAAGCAATGATCATCGGAAAAGGAAGCTTGTTCCTTGGACGTATGACAAACTTATTTGACGGTGTATCTTTTGTAATTCAGGCAAATACAAAGGCAGAAGCAGAAGCAGCAGCCGGCGTATCTGAGGAAGAAGTAAAAGGACTCATCGCAAAAGCTATGAAAGATTTCGCTGCTTCCCTGATAGCAGAGTAAGGGGTGTTAACAATGGCAAATAATATTGAAAAAATGATTGCCGATACCTTTATGGAGATGGCGCAGGGCCTTGAGACGGGAAGCTTCGGAAAAAGACCTAAGATCGCACTTACCGGTATGGGCAGTGAACATGGAGAAGAAAACTCCATGGCAGCGGCGGTAGCAGCTGCAAGAGACGGTATCGATGTATATTATATCGGTACTTTAGAGGCAGAAGGCGTGACAACTGTCAAAGTGGCTAACGATGAGGAAGGTCACGATAAGATGGAAGAAATGCTGAAAAATAAAGAAGTTGACGCGGCAGTAACCATGCATTTCCCATTCCCGATCGGAGTATCTACGGTAGGACGCTGTGTAACACCGGCACAGGGAAAAGAAATGTATATTGCTAACACAACAGGAACATCCAGCACAGATCGTATTGAAGGTATGATCAAGAATGCAGTTTATGGTATTATTACTGCAAAGGCATGCGGAAATGCGAACCCGACAGTTGGTATCCTGAATGTAGACGGCGCCCGTCAGACAGAGAAAGCATTAAAACAGTTGAAGGATCAAGGATATGATATCGCATTTGCAGAGTCCGGAAGAGCAGACGGCGGATGTGTAATGAGAGGAAATGACGTGCTTCAGGCATCTCCTGATATCATGGTTACAGATTCTCTGACAGGAAATATTCTTGTGAAGATGCTCTCTTCTGCAAATACAGGCGGAAGCTTTGAAGCAACAGGCTATGGCTATGGCCCTGGAATCGGCGAGGGTTATGAGCAGCTTGTAATGATCGTATCAAGAGCAAGTGGCGCTCCGGTTATTGCAAATGCAATTCGTTATGCAGCACAGCTTGTAAGAGGAAAAGTCTTTGAAGTCGCAAAGGCAGAATTTGCAGCAGTGAAGAAAGCTGGATTTGACGAAATCTTAAATGGAGTAAAGGCAGCATCAAAACCTGCGGCAGCGGAAGAAGATGTGAAAGAACCTCCAAAGGAGATCGTAACAGCACAGATTCCTGGAATTGAGGTTATGGATCTTGAGGATGCAGTAAAAGTTCTTTGGAAGATCAACATTTACGCTGAGAGCGGAATGGGTTGTACAGGACCAATCATCCGTGTATCAGATGCAAATCTTGCAAAGGCAGAAGAAGAATTGAAGAAAGCCGGTTATATCAATTAATGCAAACCGGAAGGATACAAAAAGCGGCGTTTTGGATATGTTCCAAGACGCCACTTTTTTTGCTGTCTCAAAGTATTATAATGAAAAGAAACGCAGTGAGGTGGGAAATTATGGAAGGTACTTTGAGATTATTTGTTCCGATAGTAAACGTAAGAGAATATGGACGTAAATGTCTGTCGGGGATACTGCTTATTGTGCTGCTGCATATGCTTGCAGTGTCAGCAGAGAGGTTCTCGGTGACAGACGAGCCGGAGAATACCGCACAAGTATTTTCGGTTATGGCAGGGGAAGATGTATTTGTGGATAAAGGGAATGTGTTGAAAGAAAGAGTCTTAGATCCATTTGTGAAGACGGAGATAAAGGCTGACAGGATTGAGACCGCGCTTCTGCCGGGTTCAATGATTGTAGAGAGTATGAAAATTGATGGCAAAGAAAATACAATGAATGGATTCTATGATATGGATGCCGATGCGGTGGTAAATACAGCAGTTGATACCGTAACGGTTCCTTCAGAAAATGCGGGAGTTGGAGAGACGGAGAATCCGACAACGGAAGAGACAGGGACACCGATCTTGTGGGAGGTTACCTGTTATGGAAATGGAGGGCTTCCGGCAGCTGCATCTTATTCATTTGACGCAGCTTCTTTTGCGGGAGATGAGCTGTCGGTGCCTGTATATGAAGGAAAGATTTTCACCGGATGGTATGAGGATGAAGCGTGTACGATACCATTTGACAGAGCAGAAGGAGAAAAGCGCAAACTCACTTTATATGCCGGATGGAAGACAGAAACATATATGTTATCTGATCGCGGTTATTTGATAGACTGCGGACCGGAGCTGGTGTCGGATGGTTTGTTGTTGCTCCCTTTCGATGATTCCTGTACGGGAGTGGACGCTCATGCTTTTGACAAGCTGGCTCAAATGGTAGAAGAGATTTATATTCCGGCAAATATTACCTATATCGCACCGGAAGCTTTTGAGAATCTTACGAATCTGATCTATATTGAAGTAGCAGAGGACAATCCGGTGTACTATAGTGTAAATGGAGAATTATATATGAAAGATGGAGATCATTTAGTGAAATAGTGATCGAAATAAAAGATAACATTGATGCCCCAAAAATCAGTAAATTATGGTCAAATGAAAAAGATACTACAATTTTCCTACAAGTGGTGCTATAATGGATGGGACTAAAAAAGCGGGGAGTTCGACATGAGAATTAATATAATTACAGAAGACCGTGAAAAGTACATGGATATTCTGCTTCTTGCAGACCCTCAGGAAGATATGATTTTAAAATATCTCCATCAAAGCGACTTGTTTGTTTTGAGTGAAGAAGGAGTTATTAAGACGGTATGTGCGGTAGTCAGACTAAATGACCGCGCATGTGAGATTAAAAATATAGCAACTATTGAAGATGAAAGAGGAAAAGGTTATGGCACACATATGATTCATTATGTGTGTGAACATTACAGCAGTCGGTTTCAGACGATATTCGTGGGAACAGGCAATTCGAAGAACACTGTGGGGTTCTATGAGAAGTGTGGCTTTTCGGTGTCGCATATTGTAGCCGATTTCTTTGTGGATCATTATCGTGAACCTATCTATGAAGAAGGAAAACAATTGATGGATATGATCTACTTAAAGAAGAAGCTTCAGTCGGATATTGATGTGAAGAAGGTGGCGGACGTTGCGCTGGAAGCGGGAAGGATACTTCTTAAAAATGGTGGTGAGATCTTCCGTGTAGAAGAGACTATGACGAGGATCTGTCAGAGATTCCATGTGGAGAAGGTGGAGATATTCGCTTTGAGCCACGGTATTTTTTTCAGCGTGCAAAATGGAGAGGAAGTATATACAAAAGTAAAGAACATTCCACTGTCCAGCACGAATCTGACAGCAGTGGCGGAAGTAAACGCATTGTCCAGAGATATTTCTGCCGGGAAGCTAACAATCGAAGAAGCAGAAGCGAAGCTGGAAGAGATTGATCAGATGCCTGTGGCAAAGTATTATTATCAGATTCTTGGCGCAGGACTCGGAAGCGGAGGCTTTGGTTTCATTCTTGGGGCTACCCCTTTGGAAAGTCTTGCGGCGGTTGGAATCGGATGCCTGCTTTACATGTGGGTTTTGCTTGCCAAGAAGCTTAATATGTCCAAGATCGTTTTGAATCTTGTGGGCGGCATCATCATCACAGTGCTGGCAATTATCATTCAGCAGCTTGCACCGGCCGGAACGCTTCACATGAATGGGATGATCGTAGGCTCGATCATGCCTCTTATTCCGGGGCTTCCATTTGTTAATGCTATTCGTGAAATTGCAGACAATGACTTTTTATCCGGAACGGTACGTATGATTGATGCACTGCTCGTATTTGTATATATTGCGGTTGGTGTCGGTATCACATTCAGCGTCTACCACAATCTGTTAGGAGGGTTGATGTTATGATCTATGAGATGACGGCAAATCTTTTTTGTGCCTTCATAGGAACGGTTGGCTATTCCGTGCTATATAATGTGCCCAAACGGTATTTTCTCAGTTGTGGATTTACAGGAACTATGGGGTGGTTGGCGTTTCTTTTAGTAAAAAACGCAACCCCGCTTTCTTCAGCGGTGGCGTCTTTTTTTGCAGCGTTGGTCGTTGTATTAATGTCCAGACTTCTTACAGTGCGTATGAAATGTCCGATCACGATTTTTCTTGTATCAGGCATTTTCCCGCTTGTTCCGGGAGCAAGGGTTTATTATACCGTATACTATCTTGTGACAAGTGAAATGGGAAAAGCGGCGCAGGAAGGACTGGAAGCGCTTAAGATCGCATTTGGTATTGTTCTCGGAATCGCAGTGGTACTTGCAATTCCAAGGGAAGTGTTCCAGATCCGGTACTGGGAGCAGAGAAAATATAGAAAATAGAAAATATAGAATAAAGAAAATACAGAATATAAGGAGAAAAGAAAGATGAGTAAAGTAAGAACAAGATTTGCACCAAGCCCAACAGGAAGAATGCATGTGGGAAATTTAAGAACAGCGTTGTATGCATATTTGATCGCAAAGCACGAGGATGGAGATTTTATGCTTCGTATCGAGGACACCGATCAGGAGCGTTTTGTAGAAGGCGCGCTTGAGATTATTTATCATACACTGGAAGAGACAGGTCTTGTGCATGATGAAGGACCGGACAAAGACGGCGGAGTCGGACCTTATGTCCAGAGTGAGAGAAATGCGTCCGGTTTGTATCTGAAATATGCAAAACAGCTTATTGAACAGGGAGATGCTTATTACTGTTTCTGTGATAAAGAGCGTCTGGAGTCTTTAAAGAGCAGTGTGGCAGGAGAAGGAAGTACAGAGATTGTTGTATACGATAAGCACTGTCTGGGACTTAGCAAAGAGGAAGTGCAGGCAAATCTGGACGCAGGAAAACCTTACGTAATCCGCTTTAATATGCCGACAGAAGGAACAACAACGTTCCAGGATGACATTTACGGTGATATCACTGTGCCAAATGCAGAGCTTGAGGATCTGATCCTGATTAAATCCGACGGATATCCGACCTATAATTTCGCAAATGTTATTGATGACCATTTGATGGGAATTACACATGTGGTAAGAGGAAATGAGTATCTGTCTTCTGCGCCGAAATACAATAAGATCTATGAAGCTTTTGGATGGGAGATTCCGACTTATGTACACTGCCCGTTGATTACAGACGAGAACCACAAGAAACTCAGCAAACGTTGCGGACACTCTTCTTATGAAGATCTTATTGATCAGGGCTTCGTGACAGAGGCAGTAGTGAACTATGTGGCGCTTCTCGGATGGTGTCCGTCCGGCAATCAGGAGATTTTCTCACTGGAAGAGCTGGTAAAAGAATTCGACTATCATCATATGAGTAAGTCTCCGGCAGTTTTCGACATTACAAAGCTGAAATGGATGAACGGAGAATACTTAAAAGCCATGGATGAAGAGAAGTTCTATGAGATGGCGAAACCATATATTCAGGAAGTTGTGACGAAGGACCGCGACCTTCATAAGATCGCAAATCTTGTAAAGACCAGAATTGAGATTTTCCCGGATATCAGAGAACAGATTGATTTCTTCGAAGAACTTCCGGCATATGATACAGCAATGTATTGTCATAAGAAAATGAAGACAAATGAAGAGAATTCTCTGGAAGTCCTGCGCGAAGTTCTGCCGCTTTTAGAGGCACAGGAAGACTTCAGCAACGACGGATTATTTGCGCTTCTGAAAGGTTATGTGGATGAGAAGGGCGTGAAGACCGGATTTGTTATGTGGCCGGTGAGAACCGCAGTTTCCGGCAAACAGAATACTCCGGGCGGCGCAACCGAGATCATGGAGATCCTCGGAAAAGAAGAGTCCATTGCCAGAATCAAAAAAGGAATTGAAATGCTTGAAAAGTAAGATAAAGTAAGGGGTATCTATGAGTTTAAATCATGCTCAAAAAGAAGCAGTCGCTCATTATCAAGGACCTTGCATGGTCCTTGCCGGTCCCGGTTCCGGGAAAACGCTTACCATTGCAAAGAGAATTGAATATTTGATCAAAGAATATAAGGTAAGACCAGAAGAAATTCTGGTCATTACCTTTACAAAATATGCGGCGGCAGAGATGCGGCAGCGGTTTTATCGTGTCATGGGAAATCAACAGCTTCCGGTAACCTTTGGTACCTTTCACGGGATCTTCTATGGGATTTTAAAATGGGCCTACCGGATCGGTCAGGATAATCTCCTTCTTGACGAGGAAAAGAGTGCGCTTGTAAAAGAGGCGGCAGAAGAGACTGACTGGGGAGAAGATGAAGATCTTTTGCGTGAAGAAGATTTTTTTCAGGGATTGTTAGAAGAAATTGCAAACGTGAAAAATAACCGGCTGGAACCGGACTTATATGAGTCAAAACGGTATGGCGTCTTTCGATTTCGGGAAGTCTATGAACGATATGAAGAAAAGAAACGAACGATTCGCAAGCTGGACTTTGAAGATATGCTCTTATGCTGTTATCAGTTGTTTGAACAGCGGCCGGATATATTGGCAAAGTGGCAGCAGCGATATACGTATATTCTGGTGGATGAATTTCAGGATATTAACCAAGTGCAATACGATGTGGTGAAAATGCTGGCAGCTCCGGCTAACAATCTTTTTGTGGTAGGGGATGACGATCAGTCTATTTACGGATTCCGCGGGGCAAGACCGGGAATCATGATGGAATTTCCAAGAGATTATAAGGAAGCAAAACAGGTTCTTCTTGACGTGAATTATCGTTCCACCGCTCATATTGTAAATGGTGCGTTAAGAGTGATTGAACATAATAAGCGACGTTATAAGAAGTCTATCCGTGCCGGAAGGAAAGCGGAGCAGGTGATCCATGTGCAGGAAGTTAAAGATCCGGCAGAGGAGAGTCAGTATATTACCGAACAGATTAAAAAAATCATGAAGGACGGGATAGAAGCAGAGGATATTGCAGTGCTTTACCGGACTGCGTCCGATGCCGGTATTCTGGCAGAAACGCTTCTGGAAGAACAGTTGCCATTTCAGATGAAGGAGCATTTGAATAATCTCTACGATCATGCAGTAGGACAGGATATCGAGGCTTATTTCCATTTGGCACTTGGACAGTGCGACCGTAAATGTTTTCTGCAGGTGGCAAACAAACCGAATCGCTTTATCGGTCGAGACAGTATGAGCGAAGGAACCGTAAGCTATGAAAGCCTTCGGAATTTTTATTGTGATAAGAAGTGGATGCAGGACCGGATTGATCAGTGGGAATGGGATATGAAAATGATCCGTAATAAAACGCCGTATACTGCGATCCAGTATTTGCGGAAAAGTGTGGGATATGACGAATATCTCAAGGATTATGCTGCGTACAGGGGACTTGATCCGGCAGAACTTAAGGAAGTGTTGGATGAGATACAAGAGCGCTCCAAGGGGATGAAATCTCTGGAGGAATGGTTCCGACATGTTGACTCTTACCGGGAAAGGCTGGCAGAAAAGAAGCGCCAGAATCCCGATGAAAAAGAAGGCGTAAGTCTCCTTACAATGCACGGAGCAAAAGGTCTGGAATTTGATACAGTATTTATCCTCGGGGCGAATGAAGGAATTATTCCGTATAAAAAAGCACTGGCAGAGCAAGGAGAAGAGGAAGAAAGAAGATTATTTTATGTGGCAATGACAAGGGCAAAAAACCGTCTGGTGATCAGCTATGTAAAAGAAAAAAACGGAAGAGAACAAAGTCCCTCCCGTTTTGTAGGTGAATTATTTCAAAACTTATAATTCTTCAAATTCCTGTTCGTCCATCCACTCGTCAAAAGCGTCAGCTGCAACCTCGTACTCGTCATCATCTTCAATGTTAGAGAGTGTCGGCTCGCCGTCTACTTCTTCATAGCGGTAGAGATAAACGTCACCGTCTTCGCTTTCACCCTCTTCGTTCAGTGGAAGCAGGGCGATGTATTCTTTGTCATTTGCGGTATAAACGGTAAGTACCGCGCATTCTACAACTTCATCATTGTCTAAGGTAAGTGTTACAGTAACAACTTCCTCTTCTGGATTCATATTCTGTTCGCTCATTTGCACGTTCTCCTTTTCGTTAAGATAGTTTAACTGTACCAAAGGAGAGGTGAAAAAGCAAGGATGTAGTAGCCAAAAACATAAAAATGTTGTAATATGTAGGTGTATATGCAGGTTGTATGCATAAGGGAGGAATTCGAATGTTTAAGAAAAAAGATTTTATAATGGCGTTCATTCTAATCATCTCTATGATCGGAATGACGGCGTGTAAGAAAAATGTAGGAGCACCGGAAGATAATGCTCAGGCAGAAGAGAATGAAGATGAAACTAATACGGAAGAAACCCAGGAGCATTTGATTGGTTTCTCTGTGATTGATATGGAAAATCCTTACTTTATAACACTGGAGAGTGCTGCAAAAGCAGAGTTAGAGGAAGACGGCTACCGGATGATCACGAAGAACCCGGAGACGGACCCGCAGCTTCAGGAGACACAGATTCAGGAAATGATCGATGAAGGAATTGAAGCGATCATTTTAAGCCCGGTCGATTGGGAGAAGATTACTCCATCTCTTCAGGCGCTTAAGAAAGCGGGAGTTAAGATCATCAATGTGGATACTCAAGTGAAAGAGATGGAATATGTAGACGCTTATATCGGCTCAGATAATCAGAAGGCAGGATATATTTGCGGGGAAGATTTGATCACAAAATGCCCGGATGGTGGGAAAATCGCAATTTTAGAATGTCCGACACAGAATTCGATCAATGACCGTATCACAGGCTTTGAAGAAGCGATCGCGCAGGCGGAAAACGGGTTTGAAGTGGTAGAGCGGATGGATACAAAGGGTGAATTTGAATTAGCGCTTGAGGCTGCTCAGAAGATTTTGGAGGAGCATCCGGATATCAGCGCGATCATGTGTGGAAATGACCAATTGGCAGTTGCGGCCAAGGCAGCGGTTAACGTAGCTGAACTGGATAATGTGATCATTTATGGTGTGGACGGTTCTCCGGATATCAAGAAAGAATTAAAGAAACCGGAAAACCAGATTGCCGGAACAGCGGCTCAATCTCCGATCAATATGGGAAAACAGGCGTCGCTTACAGCGGTTCAGGTCTTAAATGGAGAAGAGTATGAAAAAGAAGTGTATGAAGATGTCTTTATGATCAACAGAGACAATGTAGATATGTACGGTACAGATGGCTGGCAGTAAGACAAAGAGAGGATAAGACATGAAGAAGAGCAGGGGATGGCCGTTGCCATTGGGAGTTACGACAACGAAGAATTACTGGAATTTCTCAGTGGCGGTTCCAAAAGGTGAAACGTGCAGATTGTTATTATATCGGGCAGGTGAAATGCGCCCATGTATCAGCTATGACATGGAGGCTGTACTGGGAGAGATACATGCGATTACCTTGACGGAACTGGATGGAACAGATTATGAGTATAATTATGAGATTGATGGAGAAGTCAAAGTCGATCCATATGTCCGAAGGCTGACCGGGCGTTGTGTGTGGGGGAAACCGGAGAAACAGGATGCTCACGAGGTCAGAGGGATTCTGGAAACGGAAACTTATGACTGGGAGAACGACAAACTACCGTCGCATGCCAATAGTGATGTGGTTGCTTATAATCTTCATGTCAGAGGATTTACGAAAGATCCGTATTCTCAGGTTTCTGCAAAAGGAACCTTTGAGGGAGTCATAGAAAAGCTTCCCTATTTGAAAGAGCTTGGAATTAATCAGATTCATTGTATGCCGGTGTATGAATTTGAGGAGCGCGGAAGAGTGCCTAATTATTGGGGGTACGGAGAAGCTTATTATTTTGCGCCGAAAAGTGCCTATTCTGCATACGGAAACGGTGTGATCTCTCTGAAGAATATGGTTAAGGCGTGTCATGAAGCTGGGATAGAAGTTGTTCTTGAGATGCCGTTTGAAGGAAATGTGTCCGTGATGGAAGCGATCGAATGCCTTCGGTATTATCGAATGGAGTATCATGTGGATGGATTTATTCTGAATCCATGTCTGGAAGCTTCGCGTGCAGCATTTTCCGATCCTGCATTAAAAGACACCAAATTGTTGGTGCATCGCACAGATTTCCAAGATATCATGCGCCGTTTTCTGAAGGGAGACGAAGGGATGATTGAAGCGGTAATGTATTGGCTTTGTCATCTGGGTGGAGAGGAAGGCACTTTTAATTACATTACCTCTCATACAGGATTTACTTTAAATGATCTGGTGTCTTATGACGGAAAGCATAATGAGGCAAACGGAGAAAACAATCAGGACGGCCCGGATTATAACTATAGCTGGAACTGTGGAGCAGAGGGGCCAAGCCGTAAGAAAGCAGTGTGTGCACTGCGAAACAGACAAATCAAAAATGCGTTATTTCTTTTGCTGCTTGCGCAGGGAACGCCATGCCTTCTGGCAGGAGATGAATTCGGGAACTCACAGAGAGGCAATAACAATGTCTATTGTCAGGATAACCCTACAGGCTGGGTGAACTGGCGTGGACTTAAGAGTAATCGAGAACAGTGGGAGTTTGTAAAAGAACTGATCCATTTAAGAAAAACTTACCGTGTATTTCATCCGGAAGAGGAGATGAACGGCATGGATAAGGTGGGCTGTGGCGTGCCTGACGTGTCGTATCACGGAGAAAATGCATGGCGGGTGCAGTCTGAGGTGTCCAGTCGTCAGCTTGGCATTTATTATTGCGGAGCAAAAGACGGAAGAACGGATTGCTTTGTGATCTACAATATGCACTGGCTGGCGCACACTTTTGCGCTTCCTGCACTTCCAAAAGGAAAAGGCTGGTATCGTGCAGCCTCTACAGATGAAGGCGTGCTTAGAGAACCGGAGCCTATGAAAGAGCAGAAGGCTTTGGAAGTAGATGCCAGAACGATCGTGGTTCTCGTTGGGAAATAGGAAGTTTCGCACAACGGGAATACAAGAGGAAAAATATAGAATGAAGATGGAGAATGGACTATGAAAGCGTTAGAGCATTTGCGGACGATTAATCATCATAAAATGTTGGTAATGAAACAGTGTTTTCAAGTGGGACTGTATAAGCAGGGCCTGCTTCATGATCTGTCAAAATATACACCTACGGAATTTCTTGTGGGTTGTAAATATTATCAGGGCACAAGAAGTCCTAACAATGCAGAGCGGGAGGCAACCGGCTATTCAAAGGCATGGCTTCATCATAAAGGGCGGAATAAGCATCACTATGAGTATTGGATTGATTACAGTGTAGATCCGTCCGAAGGGATTGTCGGACTTAAGATGCCGGGAAAATATGTGATTGAGATGTTTATGGATCGGATTGCCGCGTCTAAGACCTATATGGGAAAAGATTATTCCGATCAACATCCGCTTCAATATTATGAACGAGGAGCAGCAAGACTGGGAAAAATGATTCATCCGGAAACAGCGGCGTTATTACACCGCCTTCTTCTTATGCTCGCAGAAAAAGGAGAAGAAGCGACGTTTCGTTTTATCCGTGAGCATAAGCGGGAACTTAAGAAGGGAAGAATCCCGAAATAAAATCCTCAAAAACATCACAGGAAAAGGAAAATAAATTTGAAAAATATAAAAAAGTTGTTGACATTTATGTTTTGATATAGTAATATAATCTTCGGACGGTCGATAGAGCGTCACTTGCGGAAGTGTCGGAACTGGCAGACGAGCAAGACTAAGGATCTTGTAAGCATTGTGCTTGTGTGGGTTCAAGTCCCATCTTCCGCATTGGATATTGAAGAAGAGATACCGTAAACAATAGCGTTTGCGGTATTTTTTATTTCCCAAAACAGAAAAAAAGGGGCATAAAAGGGGCAAACTATAAAATCTTGATTCCTTGTTCTGGCGGTGTCTTTGCCCATGATCACGGATACGCGCTGGGACTTTAGTGTTACAGCATTGAAAAGTAAATTTATTTCGCACTAAATTTCACTGTAAACTATTGTTTG
>OAVH01000255.1_pt1 | contig 42714 bp, 33 predicted proteins | sample 1495281 | NCBI WGS metagenome assembly OAVH01 (sample SAMEA2580082, study PRJEB22360) | human gut metagenome | biome: human gut; feature: human-associated habitat; material: faeces | place: Denmark | collected 2008/2010
GGGCCAGCCACTCGTCCGGACGGCGGCGGAACAGGGAAGAAACGGCGGCGGGAACATTCATCGTGATTCGGGAAATACCCTGCGGACGCTCAAGGCCCCCAGGAAGGAAAAACAGCAGACCAGGCCCATCGCCACCAGGAGCAGGACGAGGGGGAGCCACGTGCCCCACGCAGCCGGTTCCAGCCCAAAGCCGGGGCAGAACATCCAGCACGCTTCCAGCAGGGAGCCAAGCAGGATGCAGACGCAGACCGCGCCCAGCGCAGACGGGCGGCGTCTCAACGCGGGAAAGAGCAAAACGAGGAAAGGCACCAGAAGCTGGAGCGCCAGAGCCGCGGACAGGAGCCCGGACCAGGAGAAGGCGGCGTCATAAAAAGACATTTCAGCCGGAAGGGAGGCATACCATGTAATCATGTACTGGGAGTACGTGATGTATGCTTTCACCAGCACCATGGCCGTCAGCATGCCGCCCAGGCGCGGCCACGGCAATCCCTTCCCTCCGTCCAGCTTCCTCAGGCACGCCGCGGCCAGCACCGCTAATGCCAGAGACGCCAGCAGGGCATACGCAACCATGTACACGGGGAACATGGAAAGAACGGCCCTTCCCGTCCCTGCCAGCATGTCAATCCCCAGCACGCCCAGCATCATCACCGTCACAATCATGCAGAAAGCGGCGCTCCCCCGGCGGAAGGAAGGCTGCCAGACGTTTTTTTCCGCCGCCAGCGTCTCCCATACCTGGGCCATGCTCCAGGCCAGCACTACGATGATTCCCATGCGCACATACAGCCACGCCGGATTCCACCACGCGGGATCAGCCAGGTCCAGCACGCCGAAGGCCTGGACGGCGGGAGAGGAAATATCCGCCACGCCCCAGTAGCGGGCCGCCTCCGGAAAGATGACGGTAGTCAGGCAGCCGACCGTTCCCGCCAGCACCAGAACGCCGGGTAAAAAGCCCCAGCAGGCCGCCGCCAGCACCCGCCTCAGCGTGATACCCCACCCGGCTCCCGTCAGGGAAGACAGGCAGAGCCAGAACAGGCACCCCAGGCAAACGCCCGTACCGATGACGCCCACCGCCATTCCGGCGGCGGCAAACGGTTTTCTCCATTCATGCAGCCGGGTTCCGGCCACCGTCATCTCATCCCACGGCATGGCGTTAAAAGACTGGCGCATCAGCACGCACCACAGCAGCACGGAAATGATCCACAGGGCAAGGGCGGCGGAACGTCCGGCCCAGCCGAATCCCGGCCTGTCCCGGCGTTCCCTTCCGGTTGATGATGTATTGCTGTTCATGGACGGTGTTCCCCCTGTCTAGTAACGGGTCGCTCTTCCTGCGGGGGCGCCGGGAGCGCCTGAAGCCGGCGGACGAACGCCACCAGGCACCAGATTTCCCGGGCCGTGAGAATGTTTCCGAAAGCGGGCATGTTCCCCTGCCCCAGCCGAATGCTCCTGAACATTTTTCCGGGAGAATAGGCCGCATACTTTTCATCCCGGAAGGAGCCTATCTGAGGGTAGGTGTCATAAGCGGCCATGCTGCCGCGTCCGTTTCCATCCGCACCGTGGCAGACGGCGCAATGCGCCAGATACAGCGTGCGCCCCTCCGCCAGCACGTCACGGCTGCGGGAAACCCCGCCCAATTCCAGGGGCATGATATCCTCCTCCCCCCCCTGCATGCGGCCGGAGGAAAAATAGGAGCCCTCCGCGGCAAAGGAATCCCGGTCATTCCCCCGTTCACGGACTGCCTCCCCCGTTCCCAGGGATTGCGCGACGGCATGGGGCGGCGTCAGGCGGACCTTCCGGCCTGCGGGAGTGAAGGGCTCCCGCACCTGCTGGGCGTCCGCCAGCGGACGCTCGTTCATATTGTCAAACAAATGGGGCGCGGCATTCCTGCCCCCGTCATCCCTCACCATGAACCAGAGCGCCCCCAGCAGAACCAGGGCGGCTATCGCCGTCATGCCGCCTCTCATGAACGGCCCCCTTCCTCATGGATGTATTCGCTCGCGTCCGGATGCAGTGCCGCAGCAAGAGCGGCGGCACGATCTTCACGGCCGCCTTCCAGCAGAATGAAATAACCGTCCCCGTGTTCATCCGTCCTGAAGAAATCACACTCGAACGCCCAGTCGTTCCACCGGGGGAGAACGGCCCCTTTCAGGAACCCGGCGGCAGTCAGAAGTCCGGCCCCGAGCAAGGTCCCTTCAAACAGGGGGGGAACGTACGCGGGCCAGTTGTCCCAGCCCTGCACCCTGCCCTGGGTCATGAGAGGATCCGCACAGAACTGCGTCCAGTAAAGCCACAGGGCCACGGCCAGGAATCCGCACACTCCGCCAGCCGCGGCCCACAGCCGCACGCCTGCGCCTACGGCCCTCCCGGCATGACGGTTGGCAAACCGGACGGCGGCGCAGGGATAAGGCGCACAGACCTCCCAGAAGACGCCCTCCTCCTTCACCAGCGTCCGGACGGCCTGAAGGAGCGCTTCTTCCGAAGAAAAGGAAAGCACCCAGCCGGAAGTGACGCGCTTCTTCATGCCCCGCCCTCCTTGTTCAGGGATTGCTGTTCCCGCACGTCGCACAGGGAAAAAAACGGAGTCACGCGCACCAGCACCATGTACAGCGCCGTGAACAGCCCCACGCTCCCGGCCATCATGGCCAGGTCCGTCAGGCTGGGGGAATAATCCCCGATATTGGCGGCCAGCAGGGAGGCTTTCAGGGAATTCACGACGATCCAGAAGCGTTCCATCCACATGCCGGCAAGCACGCCCAAGGCCACGACCGCAATCACCCACCGGTTGGTGCGCAGGGAGCGGAACCAGAACAACTGGGGCAGCAGCACGTTCCCGGCGACCATGGCGCCCAGGAACACGGCATTCACGGGATTCCTGCCCGGGAACAACGCCGGAGAGCCTCCATTCAGCACCACGGCCAGGTGCTCCCACAGATACATGGCCCCCATCACCAGGGCCAGGGCCAGCACGAAGCGGGAGCTCAAATCCAGAATGGCCGGCGTAATGGCCTGCCGGACGCCGCTGCCGGACATCAGGCGGCGCACCCCCAGAAGAATCAACTGGACCATCGCCATGCCGCTCAAAATGGCGCCCCCCACGAAATAGGGCGGAAAAATGCTCTGGTGCCACCCCGGCACCTGCGTCACGGAAAAGTCAAAGCTCACCACGGAATGGACGGATACCACCAGGGGAGTCAGGATGGCCGCAAAAAGCAGGCTGGCCTTTTCATAGGCGCGCCACTGGCGCCCCGTCCCCTGCCAGCCCAGAGCCAGCCATCCGTACCGCCGCCTCAAATGCCCCGCGCAGCAATCCCGCAGCAGCGCGAAATCCGGCACCAGCCCGATGTACCAGTACAACAGGGAAAGCAGGAAATACGTGCTGACGGCCATGACGTCCCACATCAGGGGGGAGGCCATGTCCGGCCAGATGCCGCTCACCTCCGGCAGGGGGGAGGCCATCCACGCCATCCAGACACGCCCCACGTGCACCACGGGAAAGACGGCGGCGCAGACCACCGCGCACAGGGTCATCTGTTCCGCCCCGCGGGCAATCGGGCTTCTCCATGACTGGCGGGTCAGCAGCAGGACGGCCGAAATCAGGGTGCCCGCATGTCCCAGGCCTATCCAGAAGACAAAATGCACGATGTCCAGCCCCCACACCACGTTATTGTTCAGCCCCAGCACTCCCACACCCTCCGCGGCAATGCGCCAGGAACTCCACCCCACACCCCACGCCGCCAGCAGCACGCTGGCGAGAAACACGCTCCACCATACGGGGCCGAGCGGCTTCCGCACCTCCGCCAGCATGGTCTTCACCGGAACGGCGGAGGAAGAAAGGGCTGGCGCTGGTCTGGTCATCATCTGCATATTGGGCGGAAGCTCGTTAGAGCTTACTTGAGTGCTTTTTCCCGTCAATTCAAAAGGGGAAGGCACGTGACATGACGCGAGGTTCTGTTTTTCCGGGGACATATTCCCGGGAGTAAGGGGCTCCGGCCCCTTACAAACTCCGGACAGGAAATGGAAAAAGGAAAAATCCCCTGCGCTATGCTGCGGAAGAGGTTTCACGCACGAAGGCCGGAGGCCTTCGCTCCCGGGAGAAGCTCCACAAACATTCAAATAGCTGGAATTCCCTGCCACAGCATTTTAACATGGCCCCCGCATGGACATAAACACGCTGACTTCCGGAGCCCTGATCAGACACCCTTCCCGCGGCCTTCTTCTCGGGACCGGGCCCTTCCGGGAATCGGCCGCCCCCCCGGATTCCGGCCCCTCCTTCTATGTCAACACGTTCCGCCTGGATGACCCGCAGCCGTGGAAAATACCGTCCGCCCTGCATCCCATTCCGGAACCGGAAAGCCCCACGCCGCCCGCTCCGGAAATCCTGTGGACGGAACCGTCCCCGGACGCGTATGCCCAGGTATTCGCGGAAATGATTGAACAAATCGCCTCCGGACATCTGGTGAAAAGCGTTCCGGCAACGCCCCAGTTTGGAGAGATGCAGCCTCCCCACGTTCCCCGTGAACTCATCCTGCGGGCCGTCAACGGTTCCCCGCTTCATTACCCCTATGCCTGGTGGACGGAGCAGGAAGGCTTCTGCGGAGCCACCCCGGAAACCCTGTTCCACCAGCAGGGACGACGCCTGACGACCATGGCCCTGGCCGGAACGGCGCGGCCGGAAGACGAGGGCGTCTTCATCAATGACGACAAGGAAATCCGCGAACATGAAATCGTGGCCGGCAGCATCCTTTCCCGCCTGTCCCCCTACGGCAGCGTCACCAGAACGGCCCGCAGCGTGCTGAACCTGGATACCCTGATCCACTTTGCCACCTACCTCACCCTGGAAGCGGACGAACTGCTGCCGCCGGACCACTGGATACGGCTGCTCCACCCCACTCCGGCCCTGGGATCCCAGCCCCGGACGGAGAAGACACTCGCCCAGTTGGACGACTGGCGTTCGCGCCTCCGCTGTCCGTCCCATTTCGGCGCTCCGTTCGGATTTCTGGAAGACGGAGACTTCTTCTGCCTGGTGGGCATCCGGTCCATGTACTGGCAGGGGCGGCGGCTCGCGCTCTGCACCGGGGGCGGGGTGGTGGCCTCCTCCACCCTGACGCATGAATGGCGGGAGCTGAAATTAAAGCGGGATACGGTCAGGCGCAGTTTCCTGCTTCCCTGACATTCCCGCCTGTTATTCCTCCGTCCAGCAGGCGGAAAGCGTCTCAAACTTGCCCTCTACCGGGATTCTCCATACCCGGCCATCCCTCGCCACGCCACGGCAGGGAACGCCGTCCATGTGCGCGCTGAGGGCAATCCCGGCAGGCAGGCCGTGCAGAACAACCTCCGCGGACTCATGGAACGCGCAGGGGTCCCCTTCGCACTTCCACGCCAGTTCCAGGGAATGGGAACCGGTGCCGCGGTAAAGGAACTCATGAACGGCGCATTCCCCGTTCCGGTACGCATAGCCGTCCCCCGCATCCTCATACAGGTGGGAGGCCACTTCCTCATCCGGCGCCCACCAGACGTCCAGTGTCAGCGGGGGCCGCGGCAGTTCGCCTGCGTGCTGCTGCACCGGCCAATGGGGAATGACCGCCCCGCCGCGCACGTACACGGGCAGGAAGGAAAGCGGGCATTTCACCCAGACATCCTTTCCGGTATCCTCCATCAGGCTGTCCGTGTGGTAGGAATACCAGACGCCTTCCGGGATGTAGAGGAAGCGGCCGCCTTCCTGCGGCTCATGGATGGGAATGACGTACAGATGGTCGCCGAAGAAATATTCCGCCCCCCGCCAGTAGGTGTCCCTGTTCCTGAAGCATTGAAGGGCCAGGGAGCGCAGCACGGGCATCCCCGTCTCCGCGTAACGGCGGAACTGCGTGTAAATGTAGGGAAGCAGGCGGTAGCGGCCCTCAATGGCGGCTTTCACGTATGCGGTGGCCTCCTGTCCGAACACCCAGGGCTCCTGGCCTCCGAATTCCCCGGAGGAATGATTGCGGAAAAGCCCGTGGAACGCGGCCATCTGCATCCAGCGGCAAAACAGCTCCGGCGTGGGATGCCCCATGAAGCCCCCCGCATCCGCCCCCGCGAAGGAGATGCCCGAGGCGGCAAGCCGCTGGCACTGGAAATTGGCCAGCTTCAAATGCTCCCAGCTGGACCGGTTGTCCCCCGTCCAGGTGGCGGCAAAGCGCTGCAATCCGGCAAAACCGGACCGGGACAGCAGGAAGGGACGCCTGTCCGGAGCGTGGCGCTTCATGCCCAGCCAGGAGGCTTCCGCCATGCACTGCCCGTAAATGTTATGGGCCTTTTCATGGGAACAGGGCATGCCGTCGTACTCATGCCGCGTATCCATCGGGAACGTGCGGTCCGGAAAGACGACAGGCTCGTTCATGTCGTTCCAGAGGCCGCGCACGCCCACCTCTTCCAGATCATGCCTGAACAGGTCCGCCCACCAGCTGCGGACGGCCGGGGCCGTGAAATCCGGAAAATTGCAGAGTCCCGGCCAGACTTCCTCCGACAAAAGATTGCCCTCCGACCGCCGGCAGAAATAATTCCGTTCCAAACCCTCCGCCCAAACAGGATTGGCGGGGTTGATCTTCACGCCGGGATTCACGATCAGGACCGTCTTCACGCCGTCCTCCTCCAGAGAGCGGACCATCCCCGCCGCATCGGGGAAATTGTGCCTGTCCCACGTAAACCCCTCCTTCTGCTCCATGTAATGGTGGTCCAGATGGACGGCGTCGCACGGGATGCCCAGGTCCCGGAACCGCTCCACCAGGTTATACACGGCCTTGTCCGGATAATAGCTCCATTTGGACTGGTGGTAGCCCAGCGCCCACAGCGGCGGCAGTTCGGGCGTGCCGGTAAGGCGCGTGTAGGCGGCTACGATGTCCAGAGGGCTGCGGTCATAAATGAAGTAATAATTCATCAGGCCGCCGAACGACCCGAAAGCCAGCACCTTTTCATCCGAGGCGCCGAAGTCGAAGTACGAGCGGCACGTATTGTCAAACAGCAGGCCGTACGCCTTCCCTTCCCGCAGGCTGAGGAAAAACGGAACGCTCTTGTAGAGAGGATCCGATTCCTCGTGAAAATCATAATGGTCCGCCCCCCACATGGAGAAATACTTGCCCCTCAGGTTCAGGGCGCAGGGCTTGTCCCCCAGCCCGAAAAAATGCTCCGTGTCCTGAAGCCTTTTCCGTATCCACACGCGGGCGTCCCCCGTCCAGTCCTTGGACTCCCGGCCAAAGCCGCCTTCATCCGCCAGCAGGGGTTCGTCCGTGACAATATCGTAAAAATCCACCTTTTGCTCCTCCGTACGGATGCGAATCCGCAGCAGGGACGTTTCAATGACATGCACTTCGGCTTCGTCATACTCCCGGACCTCCGCGCCGGGGGCGGAATACCCGGGGCTGACGGCATAGCTGGGCTCATCTTCCGGCACCGGTCCGGTGAAATACGTCACGCGGACAATTCCATCGTCCGCAAGGCACACGCTGAGAGTTATTTTAGAAACCGCATTGGTGTATTCCCATTTGACGAGACGCCCCCGGAGAGGGGGCGTTTTTCGTCTTTCAGGGATGTTGGGAGAGGTGCACATTGAAGCCAAACAGAAGAGAGAATCAAAAGCGTTCGATTCAGATTAAATTAATTTCATGACGAACGCAAGATTGAACTAAACCACCATTTTTCTTTTCATTATTAGGACAAAATTACTCATATTACTCTAGACCGAACATGAAAAATCTGGTTTTATTGCGTTGGTGCACAACACGGCATGAGGCCGCTTCCTTCCCGACACCGACAACCCACATCAACCAATGAGCACAATCCGAGTTCTTACATTAGGATGGGAATTCCCACCCCTGGTTAACGGGGGGCTGGGCATTGCCTGCCTGGGCCTTTCCAAGGCGCTGGCAAAAAAAGTGGATTTAAGAGTGATCGTCCCCAAGGCCGATCCTTCCGTTCTTTTTGACGGGTTCCAGCTCACTGGTCTCAACAACGTCTCCTATCGGGAAGTGGAGCAAGTGGACCGGAAGTATTCCTATGACAGCTTCGCCCTGGTGGAGCACGCCCCCATTGAACTGGACCCCTACACCACCGTGGAGGGGGAATCCGGCGTGGTGCAGTTCACCAAGGAAGGCCGCATCACCTTCTCCAAGACGCATGAAGCGGACCTCCAGCTATTCAAAAACAAGGAGGACCTCTATGCCGGGGACCTGGCCCTGAAAGTCATCCAGTTCTCCAAAATCGCGGTAAAAGTCGCCATGCAGCAGGACTTTGACATCATCCACGCCCATGACTGGATGACTTACCTGGCCGGCGTGGAGGTGAAAAAAGCCACGGGCAAGCCCCTGGTGGTGCACCTGCACGCCTCCCAGTTTGACCGCGCCGGAGCGGACGCCCGCGGATGGATTTACGATATTGAAAAATTCGGCATGGAACAGGCGGACGCCGTCATTCCGGTCAGCAAATACACGGGCACCATCGCCAGCGGGCACTACGCCATAGACCCCCATAAAATCTTCCCCATCCACAACGGGGCGGACCCCGTCAAGGTTTTCAAGGGAAAGAAAAAATTTCCGGAAAAGCTCGTGCTCTTCCTGGGACGCCTGACGGCCCAGAAAGGTCCGGGCTTCTTCCTGCAAATTGCCGCCAAGGTTCTGGAGCAGACGGACGACGTGCGCTTCGTCATGGCCGGTACCGGGGAAAAACTCCGCCAGTTGATTGAATCCGGAGCCTTCAAGGGCGTGGGCGACAAATTCCACTTCACCGGCTTCCTGAACAAGGACAAGGTGAATGACCTCCTCTCCATCACGGACATCTACTGCATGCCCTCCGTATCGGAGCCCTTCGGCCTGTCGGCTCTGGAAGCCGCCCAATTCAACATTCCCGCCGTGATCTCCAAGCAGTCCGGCGTGGCGGAAGTCATGAAGGGAGCCCTGAAAGCGGACTTCTGGGACGTCAACAAGATGGCGGAACACATCGTCCATCTCTGCACGGATGAGGAACTGTACCGGAAAGTGGTGGAACAAAGCACGGAGGACATCAAGGCCTCCACCTGGGACGCCGCCGCAGACAAGGTCATCCGGGTTTACGAACATGTGCTGAACCGCTAAGAACCGCCTTTTCACCCCACACGATAACTCCCAGCCCTTTCCCCGTACATGAGCAACATTTCCCTCACTTTCGTGGCACACCAGCCCAACCGGCTGATTCATTACGACTTCTTCAAAATTGGAGAACACGCCTTCTATGAAGATGACGATCTGAATGCCCGCGTGCTCAGCACGGTGGCGGAACGCTGCTACTTCCCGGCCACTCGGCTGATGAAGCAGCTCATCGAACTCACAGGGGGCAAATTCCGCTTCGGGCTGGCCCTCAGCGGCGTCATTCTGGAACAGGCCCTGTACCACAGGCCGGACCTGATTGCCGCCTTCAAGGAGCTGGCTGAAACCGGCTGCGTGGACTTTCTGGTGATGCCGTACTACAACTCCCTCGCCTCCGTCTACTCACCGCAGGAATTTGCGGAGCAGATTGAAGAGCACCGGGAACTCCTTAAAAAACTCTTCCGCCAGGAATCAGACGTGCTGATGAACACCGGCATGCTGTACTCCAACGCCATTGCGGCGCAGGCGGAAACGCTCGGCTTCAAGGGCATCATGGCGGACGGCAATCCGGCGATGCTCAAGGGATTCACCAGCAATGAAGTATTCCTGGCCCCGTGGGTCTATAACACCACCACCATATTCCGCAACCGGGAACTCTCCAATGACCTGGCGATCATGAGAACCGATCCGGAATGGCCGGAATACCCGCTTTCCCCCACCACCTTCGCGGACTGGCTGACGCACCAGCAGGGCAGCGTCACCACCCTGTCCATGGACTATGAGACGCTTGGCGAACGCCAGTCTGACGCTACGGGCGTCTTTGAATTCTGGCGCACCATGATCCTTGCCTGCGTGGATGCCGGCAACCGGTTCATGACCCCGTCTGAAGTGGTGCGTGAAATCAAGCCCGTCTCCGTCTGCGAATGCACCCAGGAAATGACCTGCTCCACCTTCGGAACCATGTCCCATTGGAACGGCAACGTCATGCAGGACGAAGCCATCCGCAAAATCTACCGCCTGGAAAAACCGGTCAAGGCCGCCAATGACAAGGACCTCACCCACGTCTGGCGCAAGCTCCAGAGTGCGGACCACTTCCATTACATGCAGAAGGAAAACTCCTTCACCCCGTATGCCTCTGCCTTTGACGCGTACATCTACTACATGAACGCCCTGGCGGACCTGCAAATCCGCGTCAAAAGGGAATCACAGAACGCTCCGGTCCCTGCGGCAGCCTCCTGAAGCTCCCCTTGGAGCGCAGCGAACATTTGCAGCATTCGACCTGAAACTGGAAGCGTCAGCGAACGCTCCTCCCCACCGTACGTTCTCCATCCGCACAAATGATTCAGTTTGCTGCAAAGGCTTGCGGCGCGGGAAAGCTTTAGACTAAATCCTTGGAATCCATATCCGGATAGCGGACGGCGGTCCGGTTTAAAGAATGATCCCACCAGAGCGGCTATCACGACACGCAGGAACGTAATAAACAAGTGTTCCCGTTCGGTCCTTCTCTTCATTTTTGTTGACCTCGCCGGGAATCCATATTAGAAATATTTAACATTAAAGTTAAATATAAAATGAATAATCCCTCTTCCCTGCAACCTACGCTCAGAGCCCTGGCTGACCCCACACGCCGTGAAATTCTGGAAATACTGAAAAACGGCGCCATGCCGGCCGGAGAAATCGCGGAACATTTCAGTATTACCGGAGCCGCTATCTCCCGCCACCTGTCTGTTTTAAAAGAAGCCGATCTCGTCCGCGACCACAGGGAAGGCAAATTCATCTTTTACGATATCAACCTGAGCGTTCTTCAAGAAATACTGGTCTGGATAGGCAATTTCAAGGCGGCCCGCGAAACATCCTCCGGAAAATGGAGCAAAATCATCGGAACCCAGCCCAATCATTAAACGCCATGCAGCCAACCCCGCTCTCTGCTCAATCTTCCCCATCCTGGTGGATCGGGCCAATTTTCAACGAACTTGTCATAGCCCTGTTTCCCGTGCTGACTTACTATGCAGCCGTATCGTCACGGCTGCCCGCCCGCGTCGCCGTACATTTCAATGAATACGGCATGCCCACCCGTTTTGAGGACAAGAACGGCATGGACGCCCTTCTGGGATTCATTGGCCTGGGAATCCTCGGCTTCCTCATCGGGAAGATTCTCCGTCTGATCATCCTTTTGCCCATTCACTTCAGCAGGAATGAAAACAACCGGCGGATTGGCGCGAAGATGGCCACGTACGCGGAATTCTTCCTGGTCGTCCTGTTTTCCTATCTTTGCCTGACCATTCAAAAGACAAGCCTGGCAAATACGGTCAGCCTGGGAGACACGGCCAAAGTCATCTTCATAAGCCTGAACACATTTCTTCTGCTCCTGGCCAACGTTTGCCCCAAGATAACTCCCAACAAATGGTTCGGAATACGCACCCCTTACGCCTTCAGTAGTAATGAAGCATGGGTAAGTGTTCAGCGACTGGGCGGCAGGTTTCTATTCTGCGGAAGCCTGTTCAACATCCTTGTGACGCTTCTCCTTCCCGGCTCCTTTCCTGCAATCTTCATTTTTAACATGGTCTCCCTTCTGCTCCAGGCATTGGTCATACTTCTTTGGAAGCCCCACAGGAACAGGACTGAACTTTCATCTTCGTCTGACAGCGACGTTTGTTGATGACCGGCCCTAATCATTAGTAGAAGAAAGAGGACGACTGGTTCGCAATGCCTCTGCACCCCCCTCTCTGCCCATGTGTACCTCAACGGCCAAACGAAAGACCTGGCATGATCGGGAAGCTGGAAGGAGGAAGATACTCCTCCCTTCTCTGCACCGCAGAAAACCAAACAGCGGAACCATGAGGAATCATCACTCTATTTGAAGAAAAGGGGATCAAGATTTTCTGCGCGCCCCAATGGACTCCTTGAGCAGATGCGGAGTAAAATAAAGTTCATGGAGAGGGATTCAGGCACGTGCAGAAAGAAACCCAGTCCAGAAATTTCACAGCCCATTATGCCTCACGATGCAACAGACCGGCTAACCCCGCGCTTTATCGCGGCAGCTCAAGAGTGATTTCCCCTGCCGCCGAGACCTTTCGCCAAACAGGCGGCCCGATCCCGATCCGGGAAACCGTCAATACCCAGTAGCCAGGCGCTTCAATTTATTGCGCAGGGTGATCTTCTGGGCGGAAGAAACGCGCTCCACAAACAGGATGCCGTTCAAATGGTCGCATTCATGCTGCAGGCATCGCGCCAGCAATCCGTTGCAGTCAATCGTCACTTCTCTTCCATCTATCAGGAGCACCGTAGCTTTGACAAAATCCGGCCTCACGACGGAAGCGCGTATCTTGAGCACGCTCAAGCAGCCTTCATGGAAGGGATGCATGGGCCCGTAAGGCTCCAGGACGGGATTGGCAAACATCAGGGGCATAATGTCTGAAAGCTCCTTGTCCTCCCCGTTCACCTTTAGCCAGGTGACGGACTCTTCCTCCTCCGGAATATCAATCACCACCAGTTGAATGGGAATGCTCACCTGCGGAGCCGCCAGGCCGATGCCTTCTGCGGCGTACATGGTTTCCAGCATGTTTTCCGCCAGGGCTTTCAAGCCGTCGTCAAAATGTTCTACGGGGCGGCATTTTTCCTTCAATACCGGATTTCCATACTGCGCGATTTCCAATAACATCGGGAGGGAGGGGAGTATATATGTGTTAAGGCGCTTACTGTGCGCCGGATTTGTTGATTTCTATTCTGGCAGGAACATCCCCCGCGTCAATACCCACAGACGTCAGCGCGTCCCAAATGCCGACAATGACGCCAAACTCCGCCTTTTTATCTACGTCAAGCTGCAATTTGACGTCCGGCTTCTCCCTTTTCAGGGCTTCCAGGGCGGCGGCCAGCTCATTCATCTCCACCAGGTTCCCGTTCAGGGAAATGGAGGATTTCCCCGTCACGGCCAGGACGGCCCGTTGCTCCGTGGAAGGAGCCCCTTCCATGAACTCCGCGCCCGGCACGTCTATTTTCAGCAGGGACTGCGGCTTTTTCCACTGGGTGTGAACGATGAAAAAGATGAGCAGAATGGTCAATATGTCAATCATGGGGACGATGGGAACCCCCATGGTTCTTGCTTTCTTGCGGTAAAACTGCATGGCCTGTTCAGCGTTGGGAATGATGGCAGCGGAAGGAAATCAGCTCCGTCAGCAGGACTTCCATGGAAGCGGAAATGCGCTCCAGCTTGCGGGAATAATAAACGTGGGCGATTACGGCGGGAGTGGCGATGGCTAGCCCGGCAATCGTGGTGTTCAGCGCCTGGGCAATCCCCTGCGCGATCATGCCGTGGCTCTCATCCATCCCGAAAACGCTGAAAATCTGCACCAGGCCGCTGGCAGTCCCCAGAATACCGAACATGGGGGCGATCATCACAATCATGTCCAGCAGGGGAAGCCCCGCCTGGAGCGTCACGAACTCCTCGCGGGCCTTCACCTGGATCATCTCCTTCAGGGCGGCTTCATCCTCCAGAGGAGAATTCAGGGCGTCCAGCACCAGGCGCCCCTCCACGGAATCCGAATCCGCGGCCATCCTTTCCAGTTCGCTGCGCTCCAAGGCCCCGCGGGTGTACTGCTCCACGGCCCGGGTCAGCCTGGCGGGACAGATGGTGCTCCTCTTCATATTGAACATGCGGTAAATGATGGCCGCAATGAGAAGAACGGAACAGGCCGCCAGCGGATACATGAAAACGCCGCCTGCCTGGAAGAATGTGATGCAGTCCTTGATAAAGTTCATGGTGAAGTATCAGTGAATGATGTTGTTGTAGGATGGTAGGTTGTTAAAAATTGAAGTCGAAGTACATTTCCAGCGAATCCCCGACGAGCGCGTTCCTCACCTCCGGCGGCATCGCGGGCAGCCGGGCAAGTTTAATGGCGAGGAAGGTGAAGGACTTCTGGACCTCGCTGGCTCCCACGCGGGAAGTCTGCCTCATGGAGGAAACCTTGCCATTCTTGTTAATCAGGATGCGGATGCGCACGGTTCCGGTGACGATCAGGTCGCGGTTCAAGTCACACTGACGGTACCACTGCTCCCCGATGGCCCGGTAAACGATCGCCTGGTACGTCCCCATGGGGGTGGCTTCCACATCCAGTGTCGGGCGGCGGCCAAAGCTGAATTTGCCCGTCTGCTTGGTTTTCTGCTCATGCGTCTTGAAGCCGGGCTGGCTCTCCGCGTTAAACATGGGGTCGTATAAAGGCTGCTTCTGCGCCGGCCTCGTATTGGGAGGCAGGTTCAGGTTGGGAAGATTGAGGGGAGGATTGTCCGCCCCTTTCGCAATGCTCTTGGCCAGTTCCTGAAGGGCGTCAGGCTTCTCCGGTTCACCGGGCCGGGGCAATGTCACCGCATGCGGAAGCTGCATGGCCCTTTCCTGCGCGGGGCGGCGGTTCTGCCGGGCCAGTCCTTCCTCGCTTGCCTTGCCCGGAACGCCCTCCCTGTTGGGAGAATGGTCTACGGAATCCGGATGGCCCGCGGGAGGCATGGACGGCTCCAGGGGCTGGTAGGGAACGTTGGCGGCCGCTCCGGGAGCGGCATTCTTGTTGCCGTCCCGTTCATGGCTCAGGTCGCCATCCTGCCTATTCTGGTCAAAAAGGACAATCTCCCCATTCTCGCGCTCCACGCCGTCCTGGGCAGGCATGTCCCTGCTGCTGTCCGGGTCCTTTCGGCCGCCTTCCGCACGCGTGTTCCTGTTGCTCTGGAATTTGGGGGCCTCCGGCCTAGTGGCGCTTTCCTGCTCCTCATTAGTCTTCACGATGGCAGGCAGATGCTCCTTCGGCGCCTGCCTCCGGCCCTCCGGGTGAGGCTCCACCTTCTTCACCATGCGCGCGCTCACCACCACCTGCCGCCGCGCCGCTTCCGCCGGGCGCGGAGAAGCCAGCCATTCCTCCGGAACCAAGTAGCTTCCCGCCAGCAGGAACAGGTGCGCCAGCACGGACAGCAAAAGGCACATGCTCCAGGAAACCCGGAACAGTCCGTTTCGCCGCCGTTGCTTGAAACTCATGGAGGTGAAGTTTTCACGGTTCCATGACGAATGCAATGTAGAAAGGAGACATGATGAAGAACGATTCCGCAATTTAGTATTGCACAAAATCACGTGCAGGGCCATAGTTGCTAGCGACCAGCCACACGCCTCCCAAACGGCAAGGCACCTTTCTTATACGTTATCACACACCTCGTTAACACCCACCCCATATGGCCAATCTCAACAAAGTCTTCTTAATGGGCAACCTGACCGCCGATCCCGAGCTGCGCTACACCCCCAAAGGCACCGCCGTCACGGACATCCGCCTCGCCATCAACCGCTACTATGCGGGCGACAACAGCGAACGCCAGGAGGAAACCACCTTTGTGGACGTCACCCTCTGGAACCGCCAGGCGGAAGTAGCCGGCAACTACCTCAGCAAGGGCCGCGGAGTCTTTGTGGAAGGACGCCTGCAACTGGACTCCTGGGAAGACAAGGCCTCCGGGCAGAAGCGCACCAAGCTGCGCGTGATCGGTGAAAACATCCAGCTCTTCCCCCGCGGCGGTGAAGGCGACATGGGCGGCGCTCCGCGCCAGCAGCCCCAGGGAGCTCCCCGCTCCAACAACTACGGGCAGTCCCGTCCGGCCCAGAACTACAATCCGCCCCCCATGCCTCCCTCCAACCAGCCGTCCAGCGACTTTGGAGACATGGATGACGAAATCCCGTTCTAAAGCCAGGACAAACAACTTCTTTTCACAGGCCGCCTTTCCTCCGTGTCAGGCGGTCTTTTTCATGGCCGGGATTCCCGCGGAAGCAAAACACCGCCCAGGGGCACGCAGACGTTCCACAGCCGTCCCCTGAATCATGAAAGCCCCTTGGAGCAGCACGGAAAAAACCGTATGCCGGGAGAGCCTTCCCCATTCATTTCAGCTTGGCAAAATCAGTCCGTCCCGGCATACTTGCCGCGTATGAAAATAGCCGTTATTGGAAAAGGTGGGCGTGAACACGCACTGGTCAAGGCGCTCAAGGAATCTCCCTCCGCACCGGAAATGTACTGTTTCCCGGGGAGTGACGCCATCAACCGTCTGGCAGCCCCCATTCCCGCCAGGGATCTGCCTACACTGATCGACTGGATGGTTTCCAATAAAGTGGACCTCTGCGTAGCCGGGGAGGAAAGCTATCTGGTGAAGGATGAAGGCCTGGCGAACGCCTGTGCCCGCGTGGGCATTCCCTGCTGGGGGCCGGTGAAGGAAAGCGCCCAGCTGGAAGCCAGCAAGGAATTTGCCAAGGAATTCCTGCTCCGCCACCACATCCCCACCGGGCAGGCCCGTGTGGCCGCCACCCTGGAGGAAGCCCGGCAATTCATCGGCGGCGTTTACCCCACCGTGCTCAAATTTGACGGCCTGGCCGCCGGCAAGGGCGTGGCCGTCTGCATGAGCAAGGAAGAAGCGGACGCTTTCCTGAAAGAAGTATTTACGGACAGGCGCTTCGGTGAAGGGCGCCTGCTGGTGGAAGAATTCCTGACCGGGCCGGAAGTCTCCATCTTCGGAGCCCTGGTGGACGACCACTACCTCATCCTGTGCCCGGCGCGGGACTACAAACGCCTCAAAGAAGGCGACGCGGGCCCCAACACGGGCGGCATGGGCGCGGTGGCCTCCCGCCAGCTTGTGGAGCCGGACATGCTGGAACGCATTGAAAAGGAAATCGTGGCCCCGACGGTAGCCGGGCTGAAAAAGGACGGACTGCCCTACCGCGGCTTCCTGTACTTCGGCCTGATGCTGACCCCGAACGGCCCCAAGGTGATTGAATACAACTGCCGCTTCGGGGATCCGGAATGCCAGGCCGTCATGCCCCTGCTCTCCGGGGATCTGGCCTCCTTCTGCCTGCACGGGGCCAAGGGAGAATTCACTCCGGAAGAAATCTCCTTCCAAAACGGCTGGAGCGTCTGCTGCGTGCTGGCCTCCAAGGGATATCCGGAAACCTCCCGCTCCGGCGACGCCATCCAGGGGCTGGACGACGTTGCGAATGCCTCCGTTTACCACGCCGGCACCAAATGGAATGCGGACAAAAACTGTTATGAAACCAACGGCGGCCGCGTGCTGGCCGTCGTGGCGCAGGGGGAATCCCTTTCCGAAGCGCGCCAGCGTGCCCACAACGAAACCAAAAAGGTCAAATTTGACGGCATGCAGCGCCGTCCGGACATCGGCTTTGCCAGCTTCGTCTGATTTTTACCCTTTTCCCAGCCCAACTACCCCATGAAACCCGCCGTCCTTCTCACCTTCCTCTTCCTTTCCTGTTCCGCGTGCCTGATGGCGGACAACGCCGCACTGGCCGCCAAGGCGCGCGAACAGATAGGAGTAACGGTCTCCTACAACGGAGGCTATCAAACCATCCCCTACCCCAACGGGGATGTCCCCAAGGAAACGGGAGTATGTACGGACGTGGTCATCCGAGCCATGAGGGCTTTCGGACTGGACCTCCAGAAAGCCGTGCATGAAGACATGAAGGCCCACTTCTCCAAATATCCGAAACTATGGGGCCTGAAAACCACGGACCGCAGCATTGACCACCGCAGGGTTCCCAATCTCCGCGCCTTCTTTGCCCGGAAAGGATGGTCCGTTCCCATTACGGAAACCGCGGCGGACTACAAGCCCGGCGACCTGGTTACGTGGAACCTGTCCGACAGTGTTCCCCACATCGGCATCGTTTCCGACCGGAAGACGAAGGAAGGAACGCCGCTGATTATTCACAACGTCGGCTGCGGTGCGCAGGAGGAAGACTTCCTCTTCTCCCATACCATCACGGGCCATTACCGCCCTGTGCTGAAGCGGTAACCCTTCAAATCGGCTTCTTTCCTGAAATACCCTGGTTTCAAGGGAAATTTTTATAAGGTCCAGAGGCCCTCATTCCCGGAACGCTTTCATTAGAAAACATAGTGGAAGGACACGCTCCCACGGTTTGAAAAACAACGGTGCCCGCACCGCCCAATTTTCCCTCTCCCGCGCACCCTCTGCCTGTACCCTCCTTGAACCCAGGATTTCCCTGGGCCCACTCCCATGATGGTTGAAAACATCCCCGTTTCCGCCACATGAATGCCCATGAACCTTCTTGCAAAAAGAGGGGGCTTCCGTCATCATGCATTCATGGTCACACCTGCATTCTCCGATTGTGTCAACAAGCTGGGCGTCGATGAAAACGACGTGATCCCCTTCGGCCGCAACAAGGCCAAGATTTCCCTGGACGTACTGGACAAGCCGGCCGCACCCGGCAAACTCATTCTGGTTTCCGCCATCACGCCCACCCCTTCCGGAGAAGGGAAAACCACCGTCTCCATCGGTCTGGCGCAGGGGTTGCAGGCCATCGGTAAAAAAGCCTGCCTGGCGCTTCGGCAGCCCTCCATGGGCCCGGTATTCGGCCGCAAGGGCGGTGCCACCGGCGGCGGTAAAAGCTCCCTGACGCCGCCTGATGAAATCAACATGCACTTCACGGGAGACTTCCATGCCATCACGTCCGCCCACAACCTGATCAGCGCCATCATTGACAACGCCATGTTCTTCCACACGCTGAACATTGACGAACGCAAAGTCACGTGGAAGCGCGTCATGGACATGAATGACCGCTCCCTGCGCTCCATCATCGTGGGACTCAACAAGCAGGGCTTCCCGCGTGAAACGGGTTTCGACATCACTCCGGCTTCGGAAATCATGGCGTGCCTTTGCCTCGCTACCTCCTACAAGGACATGGAAGACCGCATCAACCGCATCGTGATCGGTTTCACGACGGACGACAAGCCCGTATTCGCCAGGGAACTCGGCATCACCGGCTCCGTCATGGCCCTGCTGAAAGACGCCCTGATGCCCAACCTGGTCCAGACCGTGGAAGGGGTGCCCTGCTTCCTGCACGGAGGCCCGTTCGCCAACATCGCCCACGGCTGCAACTCCGTGCTGGCCACCAAAATGGCCCTCCACTTTGGGGACTATGCCGTCACGGAAGCCGGGTTCGCCTTTGACCTGGGCGCGGAAAAATTCCTGGACATCAAGTGCCGCCAATCCGGACTGGACCCTGCCGCCATCGTCATCGTAGCCACGGCGCGCGCCCTGAAAATGCACGGAGGCACCGCCCTGGCGGACCTGAAAAACACGGACGTGGCCGCACTGAAAAAAGGTCTTGCCAACCTGGACGCCCATCTGGACGCCGCCGCCCACTACAAGCGCCCCGTGGTGGTAGCCGTCAACAAATTCTTTGACGACTCCCAGGAGGAACTGGACGCCATCGTGGCGCACTGTGCGGAACGCGGCATTCCCTGCGCCATTGCGGACATCTTCTCCCAGGGAGGGGAAGGCGGCAAAAACCTGGCCCAAATGGTGGTGCAAGCTGCGGACAAGCCCTCCGCTCCTTTCAAGCCCCTCTATGAATCCGCCCTTCCGGTGGAAGAAAAGCTCAACATCATCGCCCGCAGTATTTACGGAGCGGATGGAGTGGAACTGACGCCCGCGGCCAGAAAGAAGCTGGCCCAGTTTGAAGCCAGCCGCCTCACGGACCTGCCCATCTGCATGGCAAAAACCCAGAACTCGCTTTCCGACAACGGTCGTCTCCGTGGCCGCCCCACCGGTTTCACCGTCACTGTGCGTGACTTTGAAATTGCCAACGGAGCCGGCTTCCTGGTGGCCCTCTGCGGTGAAATCATGCGCATGCCGGCCCTGCCCGTCTCACCGAACGCCATGCACATCTATCTGGACAACAAGGGCAACGTTCAGGGCCTCTAGGCAATCTCAATACAAGATACACACCTTCACCGCACACCATGAAAATCGCCATTCTGGGAGCCGGAGCCCTCGGCTGCTACTACGGAGCCAGGCTTCAGGAATCCGGCCAGGACATCTCCTTCATCGTACGTTCGGAATACGGCTACCTGAAAGAACACGGCCTGCAAGTAAAAAGCCTGCATGGAGACATCTCCCTGCCCCGGCTCAAGGTGTACCGGGACGCGGCGGAAGTCGGCCCGGTGGACCTCGTCATAGTCGCTTGGAAAAGCACGGCAAATGCCGGTTTTTCCAAGGCCCTCCCTCCGTTGATGGGACCGGATACGGTTGTAGTCACGCTCCAGAACGGCATGGGAAATGCGGAGGAAATCGCCCGCATCATCCCGGCTGACCGCATCTATGTGGGTCTGTGCTTCATCTGCGCCATGCGCGCGGAACCGGGCCACGTCAACCATCTGGAAGGCGGCAACATTCAATTTGCACCCTTCGTCCCCTCACCGGAAGGCTCTGAAAAGGCCCGGGAACTCTCCGAATTGTTTGCCAACGCCGGCATCAAGACGCGCGCCTTTGACGTCGCGGAGCAAATCCAGTGGTACAAGCTCGTCTGGAACATCCCGTTCAACGGGCTGTGCCTGGCGCTGGGCGGCATCAGCATTGCGGAACTCTATCAAAACCCGGAAAACGTCGCCCGGGCGCGCCGCATCATGGAGGAAGTAGTCCGGGCGGCGAAGGCCCGCGGCTACACCCTGCCGGATGACCTGGTGGAATTCCACCTTTCCCGCACGGAAAGCATGGGCTCCTTCATTCCGTCCAGCGCCGTGGACTACAACGAAGGACGCCCTGTCGAATACACGGCCATCTGGGGAGACCCTCTCTCCAAGGCCCGGCAGGCCGGAACATCCGTGCCGGAATGGGAACTTCTGGATAAGGACATCCGCAAGCGCCTGAACATGGATTGACCATTCTGGTTCTGTCCTACTACCAAAGATGATGCAACGGTCTTATTATTCCAATGACCTACAGTCTTTTTGTACCCAATCTCTAAAAGAAATTTTAGGGCAGATTGCTTTTCATACACCATTTGACCTAGATCAAAATTCGCGCAACTCCTTTGTTCACGAAATCAAATCACTCCAACACGTTCTTAAAGATATTCCTGCTGGCTCAATAGCCTTTGAATACACCATTCCCCGCATCGGAGAACGAATAGATGTCGTCATCGCCTGTGCAGGTATTCTCTATGTCCTTGAATTTAAAGTAGGAGAATCATCTTATCCCAGACATGCTATTGACCAGGTTGTAGACTATGCACTAGCTTTAAAGTATTTCCATCAAGAAAGCCATCAAAAGAAAATTGTTCCTTTGGTAATTTGTACCCATGCTCCTTCTAAGGAACATCAACTTACAGTAGGTCAAGACGGAGTTTATCATCCTATCCTCTGTAATGATAACACCTTAGGACCTACTTTAACAAAGCTGACTAGCACTCTGTGTGATGAGGCATTCCATTTTGAACAATGGTTAACTTCACCATACATGCCTACTCCCACGATTATTGAAGCAGCTCAAGCACTTTACCGTGGACATGATGTTAAAGAAATTTCACGTAGTGATGCCGGAGCTTACAATCTTAGCCTCACCACAAAGGCACTGAATCGCATTATTGAGCAGAGTAAGCAGCATCATGAAAAATCCATTTGCTTTGTCACTGGCGTACCTGGTGCTGGAAAAACGTTAGTAGGCCTCAATATTGCAAATGAGCGGCATCAATATGATGAGCAAGAACATGCGGTCTTTCTTTCCGGTAATGGTCCTTTGGTTGCTGTCTTACGAGAAGCTCTAGCACGAGATGAAATCAAACGTTTTAAAGGTAAAATAACAAAGACAGCATCTAAAAGAAAAGTTGCTGCCTTTATCCAAAACATCCACCACTTTCGTGATGCTTATCTGCCTCCTTCAGAACAAGTCCCTGCGGAGAAAGTAGCCATTTTTGACGAAGCACAACGTGCTTGGACAAAAGAACAAACAGCCAAATTTATGTTAAAACGCCATGTTCCCGGCTGGAACATGTCTGAACCTGAATTTCTTATCAGTGTAATGGATCGCCACCAAGATTGGACGGTTATCATCTGCTTAATCGGAGGTGGTCAAGAGATACATACTGGAGAAGCAGGGCTGCTAGCTTGGTTTGATGCACTAAGAGACCATTTTCCAGATTGGAATGTTTATGTATCACCCCAAATCTCTGATGTGGAATATACACACGGAAAACCACTTGAACATCTCTTTACGGGATTACGCCTCTATCGGGAACCAAACCTCCATCTTTCAGTTTCACTCCGTTCTTTCCGGAATGAACGAGTTTCTGCGTTTGTAAAATCATTATTGGACGAAAATTTACCAGTAGCCCAACAGCTCTACTCTGAGCTATCGCCTAATTATCCCATCACGATTACCCGCAGCCTGGAAAAAGCCCAAGAATGGATACGAGCCCAAGCCCGAGGAACGGAACGTTATGGACTCATCGCTAGCTCTGGGGCCAAACGTTTACGCCAATTTGGAATCTGGGTACAGAGTAATATTCAAGCAGAAAACTGGTTTTTAAATGATAAGGAGGATATTCGTTCCTCCTATTTCCTCGAAGACACGGCCACCGAATTTGATATTCAAGGGCTAGAAATTGACTGGGCAATCGTTGCATGGGATGCAGACTACCGCATAGAAAAAGGACATTTTAAAGCTTATAATTTTACAGGTTCTAGTTGGAAAACGGTTTGTAAAAAAGACGCACAGCTCTATCTTAAAAATACCTACCGCGTCTTATTGACACGAGCACGCCAGGGATTCGTGATTTTTATCCCGGAGGGATGTGACGCGGATTTGACTCGGCAATCCTCCTTTTATGATGGTATCTATTATTATCTAAAGAAAATAGGAATGAAGGAGCTATGAGAATTCTAGAGAATCTTTCTCTGGGGTAAAGAGCCTCACCACTTTTTGTAACATCATGCTGAAAACCATCGTCATTTTCATCATTGCCCTGCTGGGCTTCGGCATGATCCGCCTGCCTTTGCAGAACCGTATTCTGGAGCAGGAGAAGGCGGCGGGGCTGCTGGATGACCCGGTGGAGCTCTCCTCCTCCGATTATCTGGAACAGCAGCTCGCCATGGTTTCCCTGGGGGGGCTGCGCTCCCTGGTAGCGGCCGTGCTGAGCATGGAGGCCTTCGACTGCTTCCTGATTTCCGACTGGGCCAATCTGGAACGCCGCTACAACCAAATCACCTCTCTTGCCCCCCATTCCGACTTTTACTGGGACAACGGTTCGTGGCATTTGGGCAATAACGCCTCCTCCAGCTATCTGGACAATAAGCGGCTTTCTCCCATGGAACGAAGGGAAGGCTTCCGGAAGTACATCCAGAAGGGACGCAGCTTCCTGGAAAAAGGCATCAGCGCCAACCCGAACAGCTGGTACCTGCAATCCCTGCTGGGCAACATGTACAGCGATACCTACCGCCAGCCGGATTTTGAAAAGGCTGCGGAAGCCTACCGCAAGGCCCGGGAACAGGGAGCGCCGCCCCTGACGGCGCGCAAGGAGTTTTATGCGCTTGTCCGCGTTCCCTCCAAATCCCGCGAGGCGCTGGAGCTGGGCCGGGAATTGTTCAAGGATCCCAGGAACCGGACGCCCAGCCTGGTGAGCAATATTTTCGTCCTGGAAAACAGGCTGAAAGTTCCGGAAAAAGACCGCGTTCCCTTCCGGGAATTGTTCCCGACGGACGAGATTGCCCGCGACCTGATGAGCAGCCACCTGGCCAATTCCCTGAAATACCCCGTGGACGGCTTGAGGGAGGCCTTGGAGGCCTTGCCTCCCGCAAAAACGGATGACTAAAAACAAAAGACTAAAGATAAATTAAAAGGAGCTCCTCCTTTAAAGGGGCGCTTTTTCAATGACGGCCGGAATGAACTTTAATTTCCGGCCTTTAATCTTTAACCACTCCGCTGAAGGCGCTTGGCAACGCCCCGGAAAGGTGCTATGCTTTTTCTCCACAACACCATGAGTAGAATAGCCCTGATCAGTGACATCCATGCCAATCTGCCCGCTCTGGAAGCGGTGATGAAGGATATAGAACAGCTTCAATGCGACGCCGTTTACTGCCTGGGTGATATTGTGGGCTACAACGCCAATCCGGCCGAATGCCTTGAGTTCGTCCGCGGACGCCAGATTCCCACCGTGCGCGGCAACCATGATGAGGAAGCCATTGGGGAAGACAATCCGGCAGGCATGAACCCCGTGGCGTACAAAGCCCTGATGTGGACGCGCCAGCAGCTTTCCGAAGAACAGAAGAAGTGGCTTCGCCGCGCCCCCTTCCAGCGTATCCTGCCCAATGAAATCGTTCTGGTGCACGCCACCCAGGACAAGCCCAATTCCTGGTCCTACGTCACGAATGTGGACACGGCCACGCACAGCATCAACATGTTGCGCGACAATCAGTTCCTGTGCTTCAACGGTCATACGCACGTCCCCCGCACCTTCATCCGCCATGAAGGGAGCATCCAGGAATATGAATCCGGGGACATCCAGCTTCTCAAAACCAACAAGTACCTTATTAACGTGGGTTCCGTCGGCCAGCCCAGGGACGGAGACCCCCGCGCCGCCTACGGCGTGCTTGATGTGGACAGCATGGTTTATTACCAGCGCCGCGTGGAATACGACGTGGAGGAAGCGCAAAGGCGCATTCTGGCCGCCGGACTCCCGGAGATGCTGGCGCGCCGCCTGGGAGAAGGCATTTAATGTTTTGCGAACCGTTGACGGTAATACGGGATGCTCCATTGAAATCCTGCGGAATCTTTAATTGTTTCCATTCCGCATTAAGAAAAAATGGGGAAACCGCATGTTAGCAAAGGCTCACAAATTTGCATTGCTACTTGCCTCGCCTGCCACAAACCAGTAGAGTTCTGCGCGACGAATGAAGACCTATATCATCAGACGACTCCTTCTCATGCCCCTGACGCTCCTGGGGGTCACGTTCCTCGTCTTTTGCATAACCCGCTTTGTCCCGGGAGGTCCCATTGAGCAGATGATGCAGCAGCAGAGCATGAGCGCCCTGTCCGGCCAGAAAGCGGGCTCCCAGCGCGGAGACAATAACCTGAGTGAAGCGGATATGGAGCGGCTGGAAGAACAGTACAGCCTCCAGGAGCCCATCATTACCGCCTATCTGCAATGGCTGGGAGTGCTTCCGAAAAAGATTTTCATCTCCCGTGAGGAGTTCGGAGACATCGGCGGCATGGAACCGTCCGACAAGGAGGATGAATATTCCGGCATTTCCGATACGCACACCCGGATCAACCTGAATGAAACCGGGGAACAGGTCGTCGTAGTCCGTCCGGACAAAAATTCCGGGAGCGTGAAGGATGCCTTTTTTTCCGGCACGCCGTCCCGGAAAGCCGCCACGGAAGGCTGGACCGTGGACATTGAATCCCCCCTGGACCGGGCGGAACGCTGGGCGCGCCGCATGAGGCAGACGGACAATACGGCAGCCGTCCAGGACAAGGCGAAGAGCTACGCGTGGCGCGCCGTGATGTACAAGACCAGCTTTGACGGCCTGCTTCAGGGCACCATGGGCAATTCCTTTAAATATAACGAGCCGGTGTGGGACATGATCAAGGAGCGCATTCCCGTTTCCCTGTACTTCGGCATCCTGAGCGCTATCATCACGTACTCCGTCTGCATTCCCCTGGGGGTGGTGAAGGCCATCCGGCACAAGAGCCTGGTGGACAACATCTCCTCCGTCCTGATCTTCCTGGGGTACTCCGTCCCCGGATTCGCCCTGGGCGCCGTGCTGGTGGTATATCTGGGCGCGCGGCTGGAATGGTTCCCGCTCTGCGGCCTGACCTCTCCGGACTTTGCGGACATGGGCTTCTGGGGACAGGCCGGGGACCTGCTGCACCATACGGTGCTCCCGCTCATCTGCTACGTGGTCAGCTCCTTCGCCATCACCACCATGATGATGAAGAACAACCTGATGGACAACCTCTCCTCCGACTACATCAGGACGGCCATGGCCAAGGGCGTGAGCTTCAAGGGCGCCGTCATCAAGCACGCCTTCCGCAACTCCTTCATCCCGATCGCCTCCACGCTGGGCAGCCTCATCAGCCTCATCGTGGCCGGCTCCATGCTGGTGGAGAAGGTCTTTGATATCCAGGGCTTCGGCATGTTGAGCTACCAGGCCCTGATGGACAAGGACTACGCCCTGATCATGGGCACGCTGCTGCTTACCTCCTTCCTGATGGTGCTGGGCAACCTGCTTTCAGACATCATCGTGGCCGCCGTGGACCCCCGCATTAAATTTGAATAACACACATGGTTAGAAAACTGGCATACCTTCTGGTCATTCTGGCGGTCCTCACCGCCGTGGGAGAGCTGTGCGGCCTGCTCCTGCCCACACTGAGCTGGCCCTTTACCGTCTCACGGGAAATGAGCATGCTCAACATCGTCTGCACGGACCAGAACAACGGCGGCATCCTGACGCCGCAGGGAAAATTCCTGTGGTTCGGCTGGGCCTGCGTGCTGGTCATGGCCGGGGTCGGCTTCTGGATCATGCTGAAAGGCCCGCGCCGGTTTAACCCCACGCCCATCACCAGGCGCCGCATCCAGCGCTTTAAAAGCATCTCCCGCGGCTACATCTCCCTGATCATCCTGCTGGTGCTGACGCTGCTGGCCTGCATGGACCAGTGCCTGGTGGGCAAGCGGGCGCTCCTTGTGGTCCAGGACGGTTCCTGGTACTTCCCCGCCATCATGCGCAAGGTGTACCAGGGTTCCACCTTTGGCCAGACCGGGGACTTTGCGGATGCGGAAGCTAATTACCGCGAACTGAAAAAGCAGGCCGGACAGCCCGGCAAGCCTTCCCTGGTCATCATGCCCCTGGTTCCGTACGATCCCACGGGGGATTCCACCAATCCCGGTTCCGAGGCCCTGACGGTGAATGAAGACGGCCTGGTGTGCGAATCCAGCGGCAAACCGTACTCCGGCCTGGCCTCCCGGCTGCACAAGGATGAAGAAGCGCTCCCCCACGTCAGCTACAAATTCCGCAAGGGAAAAAAGGTGGACCGCGCCACCGGCTGGCTGGAAGACCGGACGGAGGTGTACAGCGCCACGTATGAAAACAACCGGATCGTGGCGGAGCACTACAGCGGCCCCGGCACCAAGGAGGACTTCCTGAAACAGACGGATGAAAACAAAATCAGCCGCATCTTCTACCACCCGGCCCCTCCCCTCAAGGGAGGCCACCTGCTGGGCACCAACACCCAGGGCGCGGACATCCTGGCGTACCTGTACGGCGGGCTCCAGGTGAACATGAAAGCCGCCATCTTCTATCTCCCCATCGTGTACTTCATCGGCATCACCTTCGGAATGATGATGGGGTACTTCGGCGGCATGTTTGACCTCGGCATGCAGCGCCTCATTGAAATCTTCTCCCAGGTTCCCTTCCTGTTCATCATCATGATCATTTCAGACATGGTGCCGCTTCAGATGAAGGGCATGTTCCTGATCATCAGCCTGCTCATCATGTTCGGGTGGATGTCCATGACCTACCAGCTCAGGACCTCCACCATGAAGGAAAAGGCGCGGGACTACGTGGCGGCCGCCCGTGTGCTGGGGGCCTCCACCAGCCGCATCCTCTTCATCCACATCCTCCCGAACCTGGTGGCCATTCTGGTCACGCTGGTTCCATTCAGTGTCTCCGCCCTGATCCTGGCCCTGGCTTCCCTGGACTACCTGGGCTTTGGCCTGCCGGATACGTACGCCAGCTGGGGGCGCCTGCTCAATGACGGCCTGGCGGACCTCTCCGCAAGCTGGGTGGTCACCTCCGCCTTCGCCGCCCTGGTGATCACGCTCCTGCTCGTCACCTTCATCGGGGAAGCCATCCGCGAGGCCTTCGACCCCAAGAAATTCACCACCTATAAATAACAAAAGACATCCGTTCCTCCACATACCCATGCTCAAGCTGTCCTCCATCCTCCGCACCCTCCTTTCTTCCGTGACGCTGTCCCTCCTGCTGGCAGCCGGCACCGGCTGCAAGGATTCCTCCCAATCCCAGGGGGTGGGCTGGCAGCCTAACGTGCCATTCGGCACGCTTCCTCCGGGGTTTGACTCCTTCCCGGAACGGTGGAACAAGCAGGTCAATGACCGCCTGGCAAGGGAAGAAGCCGCCAAGCAGAAGGAAATCAAGAACCTTCGTGATCAATTCTTCAAGGAGGAAGACCCCAAAATCAGGGAAAAGCTGCAAAGCAAGCTCATTGCGGATGAAGCGGCCCTCTCCGTCATCCACCGCAGGCAGACGGAAGGAGACTACATCAAGTTCAAGACTCCGGCAGACATCCCCCAGGACCTTAAATGGGAAGACGGGCTGGACAATCCGGAAATAGGCGATCCGAACGCCAAAAAAGGCGGCGTGCTGCGCCAGTGGGCTCCGGGGTCCTATCCGGACACATTCCGCCCCAACGGCCCGAACAGCAACAGCGGCTTCCGCGGCCCCCTGTATGATGAAATCATCATCGGCCTCGTCTCCATCCATCCGGTCACCGGGAAAATCATCCCCGGCATCGCCCATAAATGGGCGGAAACCGCGGACAGGCGCACCGTTTACTTTGAGCTGGACCCGGACGCCCGCTACACGGACGGGGCCAAGGTAAAGGCCATTGACCTGCTGGTGAACATGTACATCCGCACCTCGGAATACAGCCGGGACGTCTTCTACAACAACTTCTTTTACCAGAATGCGTCCAACATCACCATCTACGACGACAGCCGCTTCTCCATCACCCTCCCCTTCGCCAAGCCTCTGCTCCCGTACTACTGCACGCTGTTCATCCCGTCCCCGCCGCACTTCTACTGCGAATTCGGCCCCAGTTACGTGGAACGCTACCAGTGGCGCGTGCCGCCCACCACGGGCGCCTACGTGGTCAAGCCGGACGGCATCATCCGCGGCCGCCAGGTAACGCTCCAGCGCGTGCCGGACTGGTGGGCCAGGGACAAAAAGTTCACGAAGTACATGTATAACGTGGACCAGATCGTGTACAACTTCATCGCGGAACCGTCCAAGGCCATTGAGCTCTTCCGCATCGGCGAGCTGGACGTGATGAACATCACCAAGCCGGAGCTGTGGCACGAACGCATGGAAATTCCGGAAGTCCACAACGGCTACATCAACCGCAGCACGTTTTACACCATTTATCCCCGGCCTCCGTACGGCCTCTTCCTGAACACCTCCAAATCCCCCTTCAATAACCTGGACGTGCGCCTGGGCTTCCAGTACGCCCTGAACATCCAGAACATCATTGACATCACCTTCCGCGGAGACTACCAGCGGCTCAACTCCTACAACTCCGGCTTCGGCAAATTCACCAACCCCTACATCAAGGCGCGCCCCTACTCTCCGGAACAGGCCCGCGCCTGCTTCGCCAAAGCCGGATACACCATCCCGTGCCCGGACGGAATCCTCCGCAAGCCGGACGGCACCCGGCTCACCGCCGCCATCACCTTCCCCAACTCCTCCCCCTCCCTGGCCTCCACGCTGGGCAAGCTGAAGGAAGACGCCCGCAAATGCGGCCTGGAAATCCAGCTGGACCCGCTGGACTCCACCGTAGCCTTCCGCAAGATCATGGAAAAGCGCGTTCAGGCCTCCTTCATGGCGTGGGGCTTCACCCCGCCCCATCCGATGAACGAGCAAGGCTTCCATTCCCGTTACGCCTATGACGAACGCGGCAGCCTCATCACCTACACCAACAACATCTGCGCCTACGCAGACAAGGAGATGGACAAGCTGCTGGACGCTGAAACGAACGCCGCTACGGAAGACGAACTGCAAAAAGCCACGTGGAAGGTACAGCAGAAAATTCATGATGAAGCCCTGTGGGTTCCGGCCTGGACCACGGAATTCGTCAGGCTGGGCTACTGGCGCTGGGTCAGGTGGCCAAACAGCGCCACCACGCAATTCTGCCATCCCGTCGTATTTGACCCGATGGAAAGCTACCTGTACTGGGTGGACAACGACATCAAGAAGGAGACGATGGAAGCCAAGCGTGAAGGAAAAACCTTTGAGGAAGTGGACGCCGTGTACGACCAGTACCGCTACATGGACTCCATCGACAGCCTGGACAACAAGGAAGGAAGCGGAAAACTGCCGTCCGTGCCTGTCATCCCGGAAAACGGCGCCCCCCTGGAACCCTCTAAAACGGAGAAATAACAAGTGAGCGAACCCCTGTTGGAAATCAAGAACCTGGTCACCGGATTCGAGACGGAATCCGGCCTGCTGAAAGCGGTGGACGGCGTCAGCTTCACCGTACCCAAGGGAACCTGCGTGGGCATCGTGGGAGAATCCGGCTGCGGCAAGAGTGTCACGGCCATGTCCATCGTGCGCCTGCTGCCCCAGCCCATGGGAAAAATCCTGGACGGGCAAATACTCTTCAAGGGCCGTGACCTGGTTCAGGCAAAAGAAACGGACATGCACGGCATCCGCGGCCGCCACATCGGCGTCATCTTCCAGGAACCCATGACGGCGCTCAATCCCGTGCACAGCATCGGCAGGCAGATCGGGGAATCCCTGATGCTCCACCGGGGAATGAACGCCAGGGAAGCCCGGGACGCCGCCATCCAGCTCTTGCAGCGTGTCCGCATTCCTGCCCCGGAACAACGCGTGGACGAATTCCCGCACCAGCTCTCCGGAGGCATGCGCCAGCGCGTCGTCATCGCCATCGCCCTGGCCTGTCATCCGGAACTCATCATTGCGGATGAACCCACCACGGCGCTGGACGTCACCGTACAGGCGCAAATTCTCTCCCTGCTCAAGGACCTCCAGGCGGAAATGGGCTCCTCCTCCATCCTCATCACGCATGACCTGGGTGTCATTGCGCAAAGCTGTGACTCCGTCGTAGTCATGTACGCCGGCCGCGTGGTGGAAAAAGCACCGGTGGGGGAACTCTTTGCCAACCCGCGCCACGCCTACACCAAGGGACTGCTGGCCTCCATCCCGCAGCTGAGCTCCGTGCGCAAGACCAAGCTGCCCACTATCCCCGGCCAGGTGGCCTCCATTGCGGACTTCGTGCCCGGCTGCCGCTTCTGCCAGCGCCAGGGCGTGCCTGTGGAAGAACTCACGGAACGCCCGCCCCTCGTGGAAGTATCCCCGGACCACTTTGTGGAAGCCTGCCCCCGCTGCGCCAATCTTTAACCTTTTTCCCCTTCTCTGCCATGCCGGAACCAATCTTGCAAGTCAACAACCTGAAAATGTACTTCCCCGTCCGCTCCGGGATATTCCTGCGGCAGGCGGGCTGGGTCAAGGCGGTGGACGACGTCTCCTTCAGCATCTACCCCGGAGAAACCCTGGGGCTGGTGGGAGAATCCGGCTGCGGCAAATCCACCATCGGGAAAAGCATCGTACGCCTGCTGAAACCTACGGGTGGCTCCATCCAGTTCAACGGAAAAAACATCGCCACACTCTCCCAGCGGAAAATGCGCCCCCTGCGCCCGCACATCCAGATGGTCTTCCAGGACCCGGCGGAATCCCTCAACCAGCGCCAATCCATCGGCCAGATTGTGGCGGAACCCTTCGTCATCCACCGCATGGGCACACCCGCCGCGCGCCGGGAATGGGTGCGTGGCCTGCTGGACCGCGTAGGAATGCCGGACAGCGCCATTGACCGCTTCCCCTTTGAATTCTCCGGGGGCCAGCGCCAGCGCATCGGCATCGCGCGCGCCCTCACGCTGAACCCCAGCCTCATCATTCTGGACGAACCCGTCTCCGCGCTGGACGTATCCGTCCAGTCCCAGGTGCTCAACCTGCTGCTGGAACTCCAGGAGGAACGCAAGCTCTCCTACCTCTTCATTGCCCATGACCTGGCGGTGGTCAAGCACATCTCCGACCGCGTAGCGGTCATGTACCTCGGTAAAATCGTGGAAATGTCTGACGCGGAAACCATTTACCGGTCTCCCAAGCATGCCTATACCAAGGCGCTGCTGGACGCCATCCCGGAACCGGACCCCGCCAGGGCCAACAAGCACCAGCCCCTGCCCGGTGACGTACCCTCCCCCATCAATCCGCCGCTCGGCTCCGCCTTCGGCCACCGCATCCAGCACCCCTCCTATCCGGAAACAGTGGGTGCGGACCTCACCCCCGTGGAAATAGAGCCGGGCCACTGGGTAGCCCCGGACCCCTGCTCCCTGGAGCCGGAGGACTGGAACAAGGTGCGCCAGCGGTAAAAGCGCGGAAAAACGTCGCATCCGTTACCTATTGGAAAAGGCGCTCCCAGAAGTAAAACCTCCAATTTCAAGAAAATTCCGGCTGCTAAGAGGTATGGCGGAAATGCTGATTAACCATGAATTTACGGTTCCGGCAGCCTGGGGATGACGGCCTCCCCGCCCTTCATAACTAAAAATCCATCCAGAGCGCAGCCAAGGAAATTTTCTCCGGCCGGCGGACAGCATACCCCAACAAAAAGCCTCTGTTCCGCTTAGGAAAAACACCCATGAGGGGAACAACTCCCTCACTCCCGGAAGAGTCACCGCCTTTAAAGGCGATAGCGGAAACACCGGTTCACCGCAGCTTTGCGGCTTCGGTGCCTGCCATCCCGTCAAAAAAACAAACGAGCGCGAAACAGCCCGCGTCCCCTTACACGTAAATCCGCGGCACGCGGGCACTGATGCTGGTCAGCACGTTGCTGGGGATGGTACTGGCGCGGCGCGTCAGCTCCTCCCAGCTTACATTAGGGCCCATGATCTCTACCAGGTCCCCGGTCTCCACCTGGTCCATGTAGGTGACGTCCACCATAATCTGGTCCATCGTCACACGGCCCAGAACCGGGCAGTACTGTCCGTTGATATACACGCGCGCTCCCTGGTTGGAAAGATACTGGAGGTAGCCGTCCGCATAGCCGATGCCGATGGTAGCCACCTTCGTGCTCCCCTTCGTCATATAGCAGTGGTTGTAGGAAACCCCGTGGTTGCCCGGCAGCGTGCGTATCAGGGTAATGCGGCTGTACAGGGTCATCGTGGGCCGCAGCTCCTTGTTGTACGGGGACGGCATGGGGGAATACCCGTACAGGATTCTGCCCAGCCTCACCATGTTGGCGCAGGGAACCTTGTAATTGAACACGGCCGCGCTGCTGCACAGGTGCCGGAACTTGTACTGGTGCCCCAGGGAAAGTTCGTTCACGGCCTCCGCAAAGCCGCTGATCTGCCCGTGCGTGAAGGAAATATCGTCGGAAGCCGCGGACAGGTGGGAAAACACGCCCTCCAGATCCAGATGGCTGAACTGCTTGAGCTTTTCCGTCAGGCCGTGCAATTCACTGGGAAGAAAGCCGCTGCGGCCCATCCCGGTATCCACGCCCAGATGGACATGGACGGGCTTGTTGTAAAGGGCGCCCAGGGAATTGAAATGTTCCGCCTCCTCCACGCTGGAAAGGGCGGCTCGCCAGCCGTTCTGCACAATCTCCTCCCGTTCTCCGGCAAAACAGGGACCGAGAATGAACGGGCATGTCTTCACCCCAGCATCCCTCACCCGGCCAGCCTCCGCCACCGTGGCAACGCCGAAAAAAGCGCAGTCTTCACCATCCAGAGCCTTCACTACCCCTTCCAGTCCGTGCCCGTAGGCCTCCGCCTTCACAATGGCCATCAGGCCGTGGTCCGGCATCACGCGGCGGACGACGTTCAAATTGTGCCTCAACGCATTGGTATCAACCTGGGCCCATGCTCTGGGAGGGCTTGTGCAACTCATGCCCGGAGTGTAGGAAGACGGTTGATGCTGTACAAGCCGGAATTGAGCCACCTTCCCACTTTCCGGAACGGAATCCGGACAAAGCCGCACATCAGTCAGGAGGAATGAATCCGGGAATCTTGACGGAAGGAAAGTATTCCCTCTTTTTCACCTGCCTTCAAAAAACTCCTTGCCAATCCCCTGCATGAACGATATATTCCCACCCGCACTGCAAATGCGCGGTTAGCTCAGTGGTAGAGCACATGCTTCACACGCATGGGGTCACTGGTTCGAAACCAGTACCGCGTACCATCTTCATAAACGCCTCGGAATCAAGCATTTCGGGGCGTTTTTCTTTCTCGAAATTGCTCAACTAGCACCATACTAGCACCTTGTTTTTTCTGATTCACACCTGTTTGAAGTTGTCCAAGATGATTCTGAAAATTGGCGGGAGTTTCCTTCATGATCAGCTCCATGGTCTGATCTTGACGTGCTCCGCCATCCTCCCTAAACTTCCTCTTCGTAAACCACAACTGCAATGGCTGAAAAGAATAACGCCAACATTGGCTTTGAAAAACAAATATGGAACGCCGCCTGCGAACTGTGGGGGCACATCCCCGCCGCAGACTATCGTAAAGTCATCGTCGGCCTGATTTTCCTGCGCTACATCTCCTGCGCCTTTGAACGGAAATTCCAGGCGCTCCTGGCGGAAGGGGAAGGCTTTGAAAACGACCGTGACGAATATCTAGCGGAAAACATCTTCTTTGTCCCGGAAAAAGCGCGCTGGTCCGCCGTGGCCGCGGCAGCGCACACGGAAGAAATCGGCAAGGTCATTGATGAAGCCATGCTTGCCATCGAAACCGAAAACAGGAGCCTGAAAAATGTCCTTCCCAAAAACTACGCCAGCCCGGATATGGACAAACGGGTGCTGGGCAACGTCGTGGACATCTTCACCAATATGGACATGGGGGATGCTGAGGTGGGGAAAGACCTGCTAGGCAGGACCTATGAATACTGCATCGCTCAGTTCGCCGCCTATGAAGGCGTGAAAGGCGGCGAATTCTATACCCCCGCTAGCATCGTCAAAACCATCGTCGCCATCTTGAAACCCTTTGACAACTGCCGGATTTACGACCCGTGCTGCGGCTCCGGAGGCATGTTCGTGCAGAGCGTCAAATTCCTTCAGGCGCACAGCGGGCGGAAAGACGGCATCGCTGTTTACGGGCAGGAAAGCAATGCGGATACCTGGAAAATGGCAAAAATCAACATGGCCATCCGGGGGATTGAAGCCGACTTCGGCCCCCACCAGGCGGACACCTTCTTCAAAGACCTGCATCCTTCCCTTAAGGCGGACTTCATCATGGCCAACCCTCCCTTCAACCTCTCCAACTGGGGACAATCCCAGCTGCGGAATGATGTCCGCTGGAAATACGGCATCCCCCCCGCGGGCAACGCCAACTACGCCTGGATCCAGCACATGATCCACCACCTTGCCCCGGATGGGAAAATCGGGCTGGTGCTGGCCAACGGTTCCCTGTCCACCCAGTCTTCCGGCGAGGGGGAAATCCGCAAAAACATCATTGAGGCGGATTTGGTGGAAGGCATCGTCGCCCTGCCCCCCAACCTCTTCTACAGCGTAACCATTCCCGTAACCCTCTGGTTCATCAGCAAGAACAAGCGGCAAAAAGGCAAAACGCTGTTCATTGACGCCCGGAAAATGGGAACCATGGTCACCCGCAAGCACCGCGACTTTTCAGAGGAAGATATCCGGAAACTGGCCGATGCCTTTGAATCCTTCCAGAAAGGAGCCCTGGCGGAGGTCAGGGGATTCTGCGCCATCGCAGATCTGGAAACCATCAAACGACAGGACTACGTTCTCACCCCCGGCCGCTACGTCGGAATTGAGGAACAGGAAGACGACGGAGAACCATTTGAAGAAAAAATGGCCCATTTGACTTCCGAACTGTCCGGACTGTTCAAGAAATCCCACAAACTGGAAACAGAAATTAAGGAACGATTGAAGGCTATCGGGTATGAAATATAAATGGACATTAAAAAAGCTCTCTGATATTGCCGAATTCAATCCCAAAGAGAGTATAAAAAAAGACAGGATGGCTAAGAAAATCAGTATGGAAAAGTTACAGCCATTTTGTCGTGATATTCCGGGATATGAGATAGCGGCCTTCACTGGTGGTACAAAATTTCGCAATGGAGATACTATCATGGCTCGAATTACACCTTGCCTTGAAAACGGGAAACGGGCTCAAGTCTCAATTTTGGATGATGACGAAGTGGGCTTTGGATCAACAGAATACATCGTTTTCAGAGCAAAAAAGAATATGACCAATGCAGACTTTCTTTATTATTTGGTTTGCAGTCCAATGGTAAGAGAACCTGCTGTTAAGTCAATGGTTGGTTCGTCTGGCCGACAAAGAGCACAAATCAATGTTATTGAAAGGATCGAAGTTGCAGTTCCTCCATTGGAAGAACAACAGAAAATAGGAAGCATCCTTCGGGCATTGGATGATAAAATCGAATTAAACAACCGCATAAATGATAATTTAGAGAAGCAAGCGCAGGCTATATTCAAATCCTGGTTTATCGACTATGAGCCATTCAATGGCATGGTTCCATCAACATGGAAGGAATATCGTTTGGTAGATTTCTTGCCTGTAATTACGGGTAAGAAAAATGCCAATGTATCATCGGATAAAGGCCAATACCCGTTCTTCAGTTGCTCTCAAAACATAGCGTGGACTGATAATTACTCCTTTGAAGGAAATGCCATATTGGTTGCCGGGAATGGTGACTTTAATGTCAAATGGTATAACGGTAAATTTGAAGCGTATCAAAGGACATATGTTCTTATTCCGTATAATCCAAGGTATACCAGTTGGCTCTACTATGCCGTCAAATACAATCTCGCTGAGATTACGAGTGCGGCAAGAGGTTCTGTAATTAGGTTTATTACGAAAGGGAATCTTGAGAATTTCTCATTTTTGGCTCCGAGAGAACTTGATAAATGTGAAATCATCGACACCTTTTCTACAATAAACCACGCAATAGAGCAACGCGTCCAAGAAAACTATCGCCTGCAAGCCCTTAGAGATTATCTCCTGCCCCGTTTGATGTCCGGCGAGATTAATGTTTCCTCCATCAAGATCTAAGCTACTAAATTATCATTTAGCCGGATCAATGATTGCCTATTTAGCCTATTCTCGTCTCAATTTGTTTAACAACATATCAACATCATAACAACCGATATTTCAATATCCCTTCCCATCACAAAATGATTGATTTTCAACAGAGGGTTGTATAATTACATTCATCATCAACCTTGAAGCACGCATTCAGATGGCAGGAGCATACACGGAAGACAGCTATGAAAAGTCTGTAGTGGAACTATTCCAGAACATGGGCTACACCCACGTTTACGGCCCCGACGTGGAGCGCGACTATCACCTTCCCTTTTATGAAGATGAATTGAAAAGCGCCATTTTCCACTTAAACCCCGCTTTGCCGAAAGAGGCTGTGACGGAAGCGCTCAACAAATTAAAAAACATTGATAATGGAGAGCTTGTACAGCGAAATGCCGTGTTTATGAACTATCTGCAAAATGGAATTTCCGTACAATACCGCGACAAGGGCGAACTCCGTTCCGACATTGTCTACCTGGCGGATTACAACAATCCGGCCAATAATTCCTTTGTCGTGGCCAATCAATGGACATTCATGGAAAACAGCTGCAAGAGGCCGGACATGATTCTGTTCCTGAACGGCTTGCCTGTCGTGCTTGTTGAGTTGAAATCTCCTTCCCGGGAAGAGACGGACGCTTCCGAAGCCTACCGGCAGCTCCGCAATTACATGAAGGAAATCCCTTCCATATTCGTTTACAATGTCATTTGCGTGATGAGCGACCAAATGACTTCCAAGGCCGGAACCATTACCTCCGGAGAAGACCGTTTCATGGAATGGAAAACGGTCGACGGCAGTTATGAAAATACTAGGTTCGCCCAATTTGACACCTTCTTCGAGGGACTGTTCCAAAAACAACGCCTGCTGGATATTCTTAAAAACTTTATCTGTTTTTCCAATAACGGAAAAGAGGCCATTAAAATACTGGCGGGCTACCATCAGTATTTTGCCGTTAAAAAAGCCATTGAATCTACCCGGAACGCCACTCTTACCGACGGCAAGGGCGGGGTGTTCTGGCATACGCAGGGGAGCGGCAAATCACTGTCCATGGTTTTTTACGCCCACCTCCTGCAAGAGGCTCTGGAAAGCCCGACCATCGTTGTGCTTACCGACAGGAACGACCTGGACGACCAGTTATACGGGCAATTCGCCAAATGCAAGGGCTTCCTGAGGCAGGAACCCATCCGGGCAGAAAGCAGGGAACACCTGAAAAAACTTTTACACGGGAGGAAAGCCAACGGGATTTTCTTCACCACCATGCAGAAGTTTGAGGAATCCCATGAGGCTCTTTCCGAACGCAGAAACATCATCGTCATGGCGGATGAGGCCCACCGGGGGCAATACGGACTGGCGGAAAAGATCAGAATCTCCACAAATGAAGAAGGAGAGAAAATTGCCAAAAGAGTTGTCGGCACGGCGCGCATGATCCGCAACAGCCTGCCGAACGCCACCTATATCGGCTTTACGGGAACTCCCGTCTCCACCAAAGACAGAAGCACCCGTGAAGTGTTCGGGGACTACATTGACGTCTACGACATGACTCAGGCGGTTGAGGACGGAGCCACCCGCCCGGTTTACTATGAAAGCCGGGTGATCAAACTGAATCTGGATCAGGAAACCCTGAAGCGGATTGATGACGAATACGAGCTCATGGCCGCCAACGCCGACCCGGACGTGATTGAACGCAGCAAGCGGCAGCTGGGGCAAATGGAAGCCATTCTGGGCAATGACAACACCATTAATTCCCTTGTCCACGACATTCTGGACCACTATGAGCATTACCGGGAAGGCCTGCTGACGGGCAAGGCCATGATTGTGGCTTATTCCCGCCCCATCGCCATGAAAATTTACCGGCGCATGCTGGAATTGCGCCCGGGATGGAAAGAAAAGGCAAAGGTGGTGATGACTTCCGGAAATAATGATCCGGAAGAATGGAGGGAAATCATCGGCAACAAGAGCTGCAGGAATGAATTGGCCAGGGAGTTCAAGGATAATGACAGCCCGATGAAAATTGCCATTGTGGTAGATATGTGGCTGACCGGGTTTGACGTACCCTCCCTGGCGACCATGTATGTCTACAAGCCGATGAGCGGCCATAACCTCATGCAAGCCATTGCCCGCGTCAACCGCGTGTTCGGCGACAAGGAAGGGGGGTTGGTGGTGGATTATGTGGGCATCGCTTCCGCCCTGAAACAGGCGATGAACGACTATACGGGCCGGGATAAAGCCAACTACGGAGATACCGACGTGGCCAAAGCGGCCCATCCCAAGTTTCTGGAAAAACTCAGCATCTGCCGGGATTTGTTCCATGGATTTGACTATTCCGGATTCACGACGGGTACTGATCTTGAACGGGCCAGATGTATCAGCGGAGCAGTTAATTTTATCATTGGCAGGGATAAGGAAAAGAAACAGGAATGTTTCCTCAAGGAAGCGCTGATGCTGCGCCAGGCCCTGTCCCTGTGCGCTTCCATTGCCCAGGAAGCCGACCGGTTCGAAGCAGCCTTCTTTGAGTCCGTCCGGGTCCTGGTGCAAAGGCTCAGAAACGCGGGCGCCGGGAAGAAAATCTCCCTGAAGGAGATGAACGACAGAATTAACGCGCTGTTAAAACAAAGCATCCGGAGCGAAGGCGTCATCAATCTATTCTCCGACGTTTCCAGGGAGTTTTCACTTTTTGACCAAACGTTTCTGGAGGAAATTGCGAGGATGAAAGAAAAGAACCTTGCTCTGGAATTGCTTAAAAAGCTGATTCTTGAGCAGGTCTCCATTTACAAGAGGACCAACATCGTCAAGTCGGAAAAATTTAGCGAGAAGATGCAGCGGTTGATTAATTCCTACATCAACGGCTTAATTACTAATGAAGAAGTCATCGCGGAGATGCTGAAACTCGCTAAACAGATAGCGGAAGCCCACAAGGAAGGTAAAAATAATGGCCTTTCCTCTGAAGAAGAGGCTTTTTACGATGCGCTGAACAGGCCGCAGGCCGTTAAGGATTTTTATAAAAATGACGAGCTGATCGCCATGAGCAGGGAATTGACAGAGGCTCTGCGCAGAAACAGCACCATCGACTGGCAAAAGCGCACCCAGGCGCGGGCAAAAATGCGCATCATGATCAAACGCCTTTTGAAGAAGTACAACTACCCGCCTGATGATGTGCCGAAGGCTCTTCAAACCGTCATGAGACAGTGTGAGCTGTGGGCAGACAACATTATGGATGTCGGAAAAAAGAGTTATTTGAATGATTCTTCCGAGGATGAGGGAGCCCTCAGAGTAGCGGAAGATCCGGAACAATACTGGGTCAACAGTTGATCATGGCAAGGCATTCAACCAGGGATGGAAAATGGAATCCGCATCTGCCTGTTCCGAACATCTTCGGAGCAGTATATCCCCGCCTTTCGGATTTTTTTCTCTTCCAGGCTGCGCCCGTATGATTTACTGCGATCCACATCGGCAGGAGTGCCTGAGCAGACAACCCCCATAGATTCCTTGTGCAAGACATTGTGCATCCAATCAGCTCAGAGGCAGAAGTGGTGATCCGGCTGTCATTGATGATAAATCATAAACAAAGTAATTCCAAGAGGGACTTAACAGGACAATCCTCTCATTGGCTCTACTTCCGGAATCCCTTTCAAATATTCATTCCCCTGATTCCAGCTTAAATGCTTTTACAGGAAGGAGTCGAAATAAACACCATGAAAGCATCAAATTCGGCAACATGATACTTCTGGACGCCGCCATGTGGGCGAATCATCCTGACATGACCTGAACTCACGGCCTCTGCCAGTAATCTGCAAATGGTCGATTTACTGGTATCATAACGCCTGGCAAGAGTCGCCTGGCTTGCCCAAACAACGGAACCCGATTTAGCTGTTTCCCGGGTAAGAAGAACATCCAGACATTCTCGAATGCGCCTTAACTCTGTAATGATGTCCTCGGCAGAGACAAAAGTACCTTCTATGATTTTCATATTCGAGTAGAAGATTAGAACTTCAGAGAAGATTAGCCTCTTCTTGCGCATCTGAAGATATCCAGGCATTTCTCAGGTATTGAATCTCGTCCTCTCTTAAAAAATTCATGTAGCTTTGAGATGGCTGCTTCAAAATCCTTTGTTCGGCCAATTCCAAAACATGCCGTTCCAACGTTGTTGTAGGATGATATTCCAGGTAGGCCGCCAGCAGGGAAAGCAGTCTGATGCTAGATGCCTGTTCGACATTGTAATAGACCAATGGATCATCGAAAACTACTTCAACAATGACCTCGGCATCTTCTCCAGGCAAACATGGAGTCAGTCCGGAAAGGCCTCTAATTTCCCGATTGATGCGCAAGACTGTTACCAGCTCACCGCCTTATCCAACCATGCTTCTTAATGCACATTTGGGATGCACATACCATTGAATCTTCTCCAAATTATTCAGATAGGCGCTTACCTTGGCCATGGAAAATTCGTGGGTGATCCTGAATGCATAGTACTTCTCCACCTTAAGCGGAATAAAATTGTCCCGAAGCTTATTTAACAGGGTAAAACGGTTTCTCCTGAAAACAGCGCCGTAAATGCCGTCAGCAAGGAAGTCGTAGTTTATACGGAGCAAGACCGATTGAAGGCCATTCCGGAAGAGGTGCAGGACGTTTACCACAGCCTCAGAGAAAAAATTCTCGATTTGGGAAACGTTGGAATCAAGGCCAACAAGCTTTATGTCGCCTTCACTGTCAACGATTCGAATTTCACGGATATCGCTTTGCAGAAACAAGGCCTGAAACTCTGGATCAACCTTCCCAAAGGCGAATTGGAAGACCCCTATAAATTCGCCAGGGACGTTTCCAATATCGGCCATCATGGAAATGGCGTTTACGAGCTGGCTATCAAAAATGCGGACAAGCTGGATTACATCCTTACCCTGATCAAACAGTCTTATAAGCAAAAAGCTTAACCCCTCCTGGCTGGGAAGATTTAACCGTGCCATTGCTTTTTTGATGAACGCTGCATACTCCCGGCAGCATGGGCATTGACTTGGTTTTCCTTTCTCCGTATGCTTCCGCCCTCATGCCTGCGCTGCTGATCACGTCTTTCATCTGGGCGTTGTCATTCGGACTGCTGGGGAACTGCCTGTCCGACCTCCCCGCCAGTTTTGTCGCGCTGGCGCGCATGGCCGGCTCGCTGGCCGTTTTCCTCCCCTTCGTCCGGAAGGTTCCTTTCAGCCATGCAATGGGGATGATGGGGATAGGCGCCGTCCAATTCGGAGGAATGTACCTCTGCTATATCGCAGCCTTCCATTATCTGCCTTCCCACCAGGTCGCCCTTTTCACGGCCACTACGCCGATTTACGTGGTTCTGGTCAACGGCCTGATGAAGAAGAAGCTGCCGCCGCTCCATCTGGCGGCGGCCGTTCTTGCGGCCATAGGAGGCGCGGGCATCCTTTGGAAAGGGTATTCCGCCGGCAATGGCGAACTTACGGGAATTGTTCTGGTACAGCTTTCCAACCTTTGTTTCGCGGCAGGGCAAATCGCCTACATTTCCTTGAAGGATTCCTGGTTCGGCGGAAGTGAAGCTTCCTGCTTCGCCTATGCCTACGCAGGCGCCCTGCTGGTTACCTTGCCTGCCGGACTGCCGTCAGGGCTGGCCTGCTGGCAGGAGATTTCAGCCATGCAATGGTGGCTGCTGGCCTATTTGGGAGTCATCGCTTCAGGAGTCTGCTTTTTCCTCTGGAATTACGGCGCCCGCCGGGTGACGCCCGTCAAGCTGGCAATCATGAACAATCTCAAGATTCCCCTGGCGGCGCTGATTTCCCTGCTCCTGTTCCGGGAACAGCCCAATATGTTCCTCCTGGCTCTCGGGTGCCTGCTTATCCTGTCCTCTTTCCTGATCGCGCCCATTCCTCCCAAGAAGGCTGCGCGGAAACAGGCTTTCCGGGGGCCGGGTCCTGGGTAAAACACCAGCGTTCCGG
>OAVH01000280.1_pt1 | contig 40468 bp, 33 predicted proteins | sample 1495281 | NCBI WGS metagenome assembly OAVH01 (sample SAMEA2580082, study PRJEB22360) | human gut metagenome | biome: human gut; feature: human-associated habitat; material: faeces | place: Denmark | collected 2008/2010
TGAGTCGAAATGATTATAAAAAATTCAAAAAATGTATTATAAGATCATCTTTTTTTATACAATTTACCGATTCACATGCCGAAAAAGATGCCCCCAAATGCCAAGTTCGCTGGTGCCAAGCTTTGATTGGCGATCCACGTTATGCCTCATATGAGCAATGTGAAGGTGTTTGTCAAAAAATAATACATGAAATTTCCACTTGCTCACCTGATGAATTAGAGCTCCTGGTAAAGTACTGCAATTATAGTACTTTTAATGAAGCATTACCCATTGATTATATTCGTAAAAATGCAACCCCCATACATATTAGTAGAAACATTAAGGTTTTTATGGATTCTGATATCCAAAGATATACTCTTGTCAAACAAATTATATACAATTCCGACTTAAATCCTGACAAGGATGTTTTTGAACGGATATATAAAGACAAAATACAAGTTAAAGCATATAAAACTGACAGGTCACAGACTGGGGACTATAAAACTAATCGAGAACTTCGTTGGGAAGCACACCCTAACAATTTTCAATTCTCCTATCGAAGATTTTGTGATGCAGTTGAAACTGAATTGATACTTCAAATATGTACCTTTGAAAATGTTAATCCTAAACTGACCACGGCTTTACAAAGCAATGGATTACTCCCAACCCCTTTCGATATCTATCGGTGCCCTATAACTGGTGATATACTTAAATTTGATGATTTTCAATATGAGGTTCGTAATCCTGAACATGGAAAAGCTGATTTTCAAATTGGCCATATGTCTCCTCTCAAATTAGGTGGAGTTCACGATAAAGATAATATAGCTTGGGTTTCTGCAGATGGGAATCGCATTCAGGGAAATCTTTCTGAGGATGAAATCCGTGAATTACTTATTCGTATATACAGAAACCGCCCTGAACTTCGAGTTTAAATTAAATTTAGAAATAATCTATCATTGAAATATTATACCGATGGCAGATGCTATAAGGCATAAGCCATCGGTTATTTTCTTCTCACCCAGACATGACAAAATTACATATTACAATCTCGTATTTTTATTTTGGCATTCGTAGTAAAACCGTAGTACCCCACTATCCCTATTGCACCGATTTGCCCCGCTTCACCAAAGTTCATGCCCTCAAGCCCAATAATGCTTCTCTCCTGCCGTGGCATATAAATAATATCCTAATCATTTACCTAAATCTCCTTATATCATCATATCCTTTATACAAAGAATACAAATTCGTATTACTGCTTTATACAATTGCGCATATTCCTTACACACGATCAAGACTATTCCAGGATACCTTGTACGACCATTACTTGCCCTCAGTTTACAATGCTTCCTGCTTTTAATAAGCCTCTGAAGTCATAAGCAGCCATTGCCTAGCACATATTCCCTATGCGGTGAACTCATTCATAAATCCGAAAATCAAACCCATCCTCCGGCTCACCAATCGGATATCCCAGAATTTTCTCCGCTTTGTTCTTGAAATCCGCAAACCAGTCATCCCATTCCTGTTGTGGCAGTTCAGCATAAAACTGTAATCCGCTAGCCTCCAGCGACGCCTCAATCAGTTTTCCATCATAGCCGTACCATTGCGGACATCCATCCGTAAACCCTCTGTAATGCGGCAGCTGCGCAAACATCTCCACAAGCGCATTCCAGAGATTCTCAGGTATTGAATAATGTATGTTCAGATTATGATTATGTATATCCATGTATGCTTCTCCTTGTTAACATTTTATTTTGATAAACACAGCCTGTTTCCATTTAACTCTACGCTGCTATAATCTTACGCACATCGCAAAGCTCACATATTTGTATTCCCGCTGCTGCCATAAGAAATGCAATCGATTTGCTTTCCCTATCACTTCACTGCTTTAATATGCCGCAGGATTGGCAAAGCATTCACCTTCGTAATGTAAATGAGCTTCCTGTAATTTTCTCTCTCATGTAGTGTCTGTTTCATCCTGGCTATGAACAATGAAAGCTCCTGAATCCAGCACCTAATTGTCCTGGACACTGATGCTTTCTGCAAAATATTTTGAAGCAATGATGCATAACTGCACCCATCATCCTCTATGCCTTTTCCATTGTTCATAATGCTTTGACTCCTGGATATCACTATCCTCACAGAATTTATCCTCATGCACACGATTTCCCCTGCATGAGTTTTTATATAACGCATGGTGCTGAAACAAATCCACACGTCTTATAAGCAATCGTAACAATGAAACCTCACGCTTTTGCATATTGTACATGTTCTGCTGTTTCCCTGTTACCTGTCCATGGTATCATGAAATGCTGTGATTGACAAATCCCTTTCTACAGATTTTTCAGTTTTTCCATGATTTCATCGTATTCCTGCTCCAGTACCTCTTTATCTCCTTGATTCTGCAGTAGACGATTCACCACCTCACTCCTGCGCATATCCAGAATCATCCGCCTTGTTTCCCTTTCGCGTTCATAGTCCTTTTTTCCCTTATCCGCTTTGTTTACACGCTCCTGTGGCAGATAGAGTGTTCCGCCCTGAAGTTTCCATACCTCAGTTGCGACATCCCGGATAAAGGCAGCATCATGTGATACAAACAATACACTGCCTTCATAATTTTGTAGCAGCTTTGTCATACAGCGTATGGATGGAAGGTCAAGATAATTCGTCGGCTCATCCAGTAAAAGCAGATTACAAGCACTTACCATCAGCTTGGCAAAGCTTAACCGCATCCGTTCGCCGCCACTCAAAAACGCAACCCGTTTGCTTAAATCCTGCTGCCGAAACAACAGGCGATCCAGTATTCCCCGGATAACTGCATCCCCCTGTACACTGTCTGCAGCCGCATTTTCATACACCGTCTTATCCTCCTGCAGATTTTCAAATTGCTGAAACAGCTGTCCGATTTTAACACGGGGTGCTTTCCATACTGCGTCATTCCCCTCTGCAATCGCATGAAGCAACGTGGTTTTCCCGCTGCCATTCTCCCCAACCAAAGCTACTCTGCTATGATTTTTCATAAAGAAATGAATATCTTTCAGCACACAGTGATCGCCATATGAAACACGCAGCCTCTGTGCTTTTAACAGCCATTTCCCCTGCGGCAGATCCATCGCCTGCAGGTTCATACGAATCGCTTCCTGCTCATCAACAGGCTTCACCTTTTCCAGCTGGTCAATACGTGTGGCTATCGCATCCGCCTGGCGATGCAACGCCTTATAAATACCATCCTTTGACTTTCGCAAAGCCACCTTTCCTCGCATTTTTTGTTCACTGCTGGAAATCCCCCGCGGCTTTCTTGCCGCCTTATCAGCCTGTCTGATTTTCCGCTCATATGCATCCTGCAGCTTACGGCGTTGTTTCTCAACCGTCTCATAGCGGTGCTGCTGACTTCTTCTAAGCGCCTCCTTTTGTCGAAGATAGCTTTCATAATTTCCATCATACACATGCAGGGTACCATATGAAAGCTCAATGATCTGATTACATACATCCTGAAGAAGTGTTTGGTCATGTGTAACAAGCACAAAGGTATCCATTGTCTGCAGCAGCTGCTTAACATAGGCTATCCCCTTTTGATCCAGATTACTCGTTGGTTCATCCAGCAGAAAAAGATGACAATTTTTACTCAATGCCTCTGATAAACGAAGTCTCTGCCGCTCTCCGCCACTAAACTGCTCCTGTTCAAGCAGATGGGCAACTGATAATTCACGTAATTTCCTACCATCACCATACACCGTATCCTGGGACAGCTGTGCAAAGTAGGAGAGCGTACAAAACCGCTTCAAGCATCCTTCCTCCGGTATACAGCTGCCCTCCAGAATACGTAGAAGCGTCGTTTTTCCACTTCCATTAGCACCAATCAGACCAATTCGCTGGCCCTGGTGGAGCTGCCACAGCGGTATCCTGAACAGCTCCCTGTCATCAAATCTCTTTACTATTTGCTGTAATTCAAGCAGCATTATGATTCCTCCCTTATAGCGGGTGGATTACCATATATAAAAATCTATGCTCCTGCTTCTGCTATATAGGATACAGCAGGCATTATAAAAGGAACAAAATGATAAAAACACAATGATAATTCCATTACAATCCGCAAAACAATACATACACAAGGGTATGCTAAACGTTTTATCCGATACTGTTTATGAAATTATCTAATTCTCATCGCTTCTGTTCCTCAATCTTTCTTCTTATAGCTTTATTATACGGCATGTTTTCAATTCGTCAAGTCCGTATTTGATTGCTTCTGCTCTATGCTGACTATTTTCTTTATCGCAAGCCCTGCTCCTAGTCAAGTCATAGTTTTTCCTATTAGATACGTATGCAGCTTACCTCAGTATTACAACAACTATGTCTTACCGCCTGTCACACGGAAAACGGCATGATGCTGTAGCGTATTCTTTGAATCATATCCGGATTCTTTACTGGAAGAAAATCCGCCAGATGAATGATTTTTACGTTATTGAGATTACCTGCCGCATGCTCGTCAAACATAACAACATATTTTAGATACTGGTCTTTAATCTCAAGGAGATTGGCGAACCGCTCAATCTGATTCCTTCGGCAGTCTGCAGCACACTTGAACATATATACACATTATGCCATACTGCGTAAAGGAAAATGAATATATATCGACTGTATAAAACGCATCTGCCTGCTGCCGTAAGCCTTGCTTTGATGTGGTTTTCACGAGTTGCGTTAGGACCATTCGCACCAATTATACCTACTTTATACCGGATAAAATTTCCGTGTTTTCCCCTTCTTAGACGATACGCCGTTTCCTGCACAAGAATCACTCATGCTTCTTGATCCATGCAGTAAAAGCCTCTGCACAGCTTCTGTAATCAGAAGCTGAAAACCGGTCTGACACAGCTCCCTTTTTTAGGTAGTAAATGCCCGGAGTCGCATAGAAATCAGGAAACAGCTCCTTTACAATTCCCTCTTGCTGTGCTGCCTCCTCCAGCTTTACGACATAAAGAATCGTATCCTGTGATGGCTCCCATGTGGAAAGCATCGTCTTAAAATCCTTGCAGGAGAAACACATGGATTGCGTAAGGACAACCACAAAGCTTTGCTTCTCCTTAACCATGGCTGCCACATCATATATCGTAACCTCTTTTACCTCTGCCTTAGCTCTGTGTGCCTGACAGCCGCAGCACAAAGCAAGCAAAAAAACTGTCAGCCATCTGTATCGTAAACGCATAGCACCGCCTCCTGTTCTTCATTTTTCCATAAACCAAAGCCCTGCGCAAGCACAGACCGATATCCTTAACAGACTCTTTACAGTACCTTTTCCTGTCTTTTATAGAAAAACATTTCATATACAAGGTCAAATTACTTGAAAAAGATGGTACAATAATAAGATGAAAGCAGGGGTGTATGTATGGAGTTTACGAATGCACAGATCCGGGATTTCGCCGGAAGTGATGAACAATATGAAAACGCAAAAAGGCTGGTAGAGGAACAAAGAATCGTCTCTCTGGATATTGATGATTTTACATCCAATGAGATTATTATGGTCAACGCTACGATCAAAGATGGAAAGGACTATAGGGAAGTCAATATGTCCATTGATAAGGATGATGTAACCGTGCGCGCACATTTATGCAGCTGTCCGCAGCATGGAAAAAACACATTGTCCTGTGTACATTGTACCGCTGTTTTAATAAAGCTGAATGAGGAGCATGAAAAGAAGCAGAAGGAAGCAGATGCCCAGATACCCGCACAGGAGCATGACAGCTATGCGATTGCCCTCATGAATGCTTATGAGGAACAGATTATTTATTCCTCCTTGGCAATGAATCTGAAGCAGTCGATACATATCGAGCCGGTGCTGGAGATACGGCAGCGTACTATTTTGGCTCTGACCCTGAAGGTTGGAAATGCAAAGCGCTATATCGTAAAGGATATTGCCCAATTTTTGGATGATATCCGTCATAATGTGAAAAAGAGCTATGGCAAGGAGCTTGAATTTCTGCATAACCGTTTGAGCTTTGATGAAGAAAGCCAAAAGCTGATTGATTTCATGCTGCATCATGAGCATGACGTCCTTTATTTTCAAAACAGACATGCATTGGCACGCTGTCCGCAGGCACGGAATATGTGTATGACACCGGATGCACTGGATGAATTTTACAGCCTGTACGCCGGAGAGGATGTCATGCACCGGATGAAGGAAAAAATGTTGATCAATATGCGCTTTACAGACGAGAATCCGCAGCTGCACATGGAGGTGAAAAAGCTGGAGGATACCTCCTACGAAATTGCCCTGAGCACTTTGAATTATCGGCTCTTTGAAGGACGCAATCACCTGTATGTACTGATGGATCACATATTGTACCGCTGTGATGAGGCCTACACAAAAACCTGCAGCCGTCTGCTTACGACTTGTCTGGAAAAGAAAAAGCCGCTGGTTCTGAGTAAAGAGCTGATGCCGACCTTTTATAATAATGTGATTATGAATACACGCAAACACATTCCCTTGCACGGAGTGGATATTTCAGAATTTGCTCCGCTGCCGCTGGAATGCAGACTATATATTGATATGCCCAAGCATAATGTCATTTCCGCACGGCTGATGTACTGCTATGGAAATGAGGAATACAACGCTTTCAGTACAAGTGCCCTTTCCACCTCCAGAAACTTCAACGATGAAATTGCGGTCCGCCTTGTATTTACCCGCTATATGACCCGGATTGACGCCATGGAGGGAATCGCCTATATCGAGCATTCCCAGGATGCCATGTATGAATTTCTCAATCATGGTCTTGAGGAGCTGGGAACAACCTGTGAGGTATTTGCGACCGATAAATTCAAGAAGCTGCAAATCAAGGAAAGCGTCAATATCTCCATGGGTGTGCGCATTGAAAGCGATTTGCTGGAAATCAATTTTGACACCTATGATTTTCCTGTCAATGAGCTGCAGGATGTTCTGGCCTCCTATCGGATGAACAAGAAGTATTACCGCATGAAAAACGGCTCCTTTGTCAATATCGAGGACAGTGCTTTACAGGAGCTGAGTGCCATTCTTGATGGGATGCATGTAAGTGAAAAAGAAATGAACAGCGGTGTTATCAAGGTACCGAAATATCGTTCCCTGTATATTGACAACAGTCTGAAGGACAGTGAAATGATCAAGGTGGATCGAGATTCCTCCTTCAAGGATATCATCCGTGGAATCCGGAATGTAAAGGACAGTGATTTTGCTGTACCGCCGGCTTTGAAATCCATTTTACGTAACTATCAGAAGACCGGATTTCGCTGGATGAAAACCATGGCTGCCTATGGCTTCAGCGGTATCCTTGCGGATGATATGGGTATCGGTAAAACCCTGCAGGTCATCACTCTGCTGGAGGATGAAAAGCTGCATAACAGCGACTCCCTGTCTCTTGTCGTCTGTCCGTCCTCCCTTATTCTCAACTGGCAAAGTGAAATAGAGAAGTTTTCCAAAACTCTGACAAATATCATTATCAGCGGTACCAGTGATGAGCGAAGGGTGGCAATCATGCAATGCAGGGATTATGATGTCGTCATCACATCCTATGACTATTTGAAACGGGATATCGAAGCCTATGAGCAATTAAGCTTCCAGTATCAGATTATTGATGAAGCACAGTATATCAAAAACCATAACACCAAAAATGCGATCAGTGTCAAGCAGATTCATGCACAGCACCGCTTCGCCCTGACAGGTACACCGATTGAAAACTCACTCGCAGAGCTTTGGAGTATCTTTGATTTCCTCATGCCGGGATATCTGTATACCTATACGTATTTCAAAAAGCAGTACGAGCTGCCAATCGTCAAGGAAAACGATATGGGAATGCTGAAGGAGCTCAAGCGTATGGTGGAACCGTTTATACTGCGGCGTGTGAAAAAGGACGTACTCAAGGAGCTTCCGGAAAAGGTGGAGAACACCATGCTGATCGAGCTGGATGAGGAAACCAGAAAATTATATATGGCCAATGTATCCCTGATTCGCGATGATTTACATAAGAGCTTCAAGGAAAAGGGATTTGAAAACAGTAAAATCATGATTTTAAGTATGCTGACAAGACTTCGTCAGTTATGCTGTGATCCGCGTTTGCTGTATGAAAATTATAACGGTGTCGGTGCCAAAATCAGCGCCTGCATGGAATTTATTGAAAATTGCCGGGAATCCGGTAAGAAGGTTCTGCTGTTCTCCCAATTTACCTCTTTGCTATCCCTGCTGGAAAAAGAGCTTGTACGGCAGGATATCCCCTATTATTTATTAAAGGGAAGCACGCCAAAGCTGCAGCGTCAGCAGCTGGTTAACAGCTTTAACAGTGATGATACACCGGTCTTCCTGATTTCCTTAAAAGCAGGCGGTACCGGGTTGAATCTGACGAGTGCAGAGGTGGTCATCCACTTTGATCCATGGTGGAATGTATCCGCACAAAATCAGGCAACCGACCGGGCATACCGTATTGGTCAGCATAACAACGTTCAGGTAGTAAAGCTGATTGCCAAGGATACGATTGAAGAGAAAATCATGCAGCTGCAGAGCCTGAAGCAGGATCTGAGTGATTCTATTATTCACAATAACGAAGGCATAATCACAAGCATGAGCAAAGAGGAGCTGATGGATTTGTTCTAAGTAACCTTTTTATAACATTCATTCCTTAAAAATTATCCTTTGCGCTGTGTAAAAAGCTCAGAATATGAAGAAAAGCTATGATGCACATGCAAATCAAGTCTAAACAGCCTTCCATCGAAATAAAACACCTACCGGAAATAGCTATCCGCCTGTCGCTATATATCCATTCTATAACCATAGGGCACCTACTTTACCATCTCCCTGATTTTTAGAGTAATGAATTGCCGCATAAAAAATGGTGCCTTTCAGCGGTTTATGAAAATAAAACGTTAAAGAAGCGTTTCATACATAACCTGGCAGCTTCCGGTTACAGTATATTTGCACATTAAGATACAAATTTCACACGTTAAGGCACAGATAAGGAAAGACAGTACAAAAGGATTGATAAGCATTAAATATCCTAAATTGCACGATGCTCATATAACCAAATCTGAGAAGCCTCCTGTTAAAGACAGCCTGTTGCTTGTGCTATATGAACATGCAGATGTTTCACCAGGACGTTTTTTCAACAACACCGGAGAACACATTTGTTCTCCTTCTTTGTACTTTTTATGACAGCATTCGCATAGCTTACAAACAGGTGATCGTTCATGAAAAAAGAGCTTCTCTTTCCGCAGGACTGTGATGGAACACAGTATTTGCGCCGTCTTATTGACGCATATCCCTACGATATCGAAGAAACAAAAATTTTTGACCTGCTTACCACACAGCCTCACCCCAGTCCCTATCTTGTGGAATTTCTGATGTACGCAGCCTCACTCCCCAAGTTTCGATTATGCAGCTGTGAAGCAGCGCTGACGCCTTCCCTTGACAGCCTGTTTGAGAATATGAGTGCTCTGCGGCAAAAGGACAGCAGTCTATTGCATATGCAGCCCTTCAGCTTTGATGCCACACTGCAGTTGACCACATACGCACTCTCCCACCCCTATGCCCATCTTCCGCTGGAGCATATCCCGTTTATTTCCAAGGTTCAGCTCCACCATATACCGCTTTTTCACCAGCCGGATGCGTCAGATTTTCCAATCCTGCGTTCCTCCTCCTTTATCTACCGTGATATCAGTATGGATGCCAATGCTTTTTTTGCCATGAGCATTGCGATCGCTGATAAAAAGGGTATCGTCTATATCTCCCGTGACTGTGTACAGCTAGCCGTCTGTTTATCTGCGCTGTACCCGCTGATCCCGCCGGCGCTGAAGCAGGACTTTATTCTGATATTTGGCCTATCCTGTGGAAAGGAACAGGCAAGCTATTATTATGATGAAACCAATCAAATCACCATCGGTCTGGTCAGCGGTACGCAGCGAATGCATCACATACAATATCTAAAGGATATGCTGCAAACCCTATACAATACCATCTGTTTAAAAAAGCATGACCTTCCCGTACACGCCTCCATGCTGCAGCTGGATACACAAAAACAGCTGAAAGGACTCGTTTTCGCAGGTGAGAGCGGTACAGGAAAGAGTGAACTGCTATATGAATGCCTCCGCTTTTGTGAACAGGAAGCGCTTAGTGCACATGCGGTGTATGATGATCATGGAACATGGCATTATCTGGATGAGGAAATCGTCAGTACCGGCGGAGAAATCGGTGCTTTAAAAAATATCACGCATTCCCGTATCACAACAGTGTTCACCCAATATTCCAGCAGCCTCTTTCTACTGCAGGACAATCAGGAGCTGTACCAGATACTGCCCCTTGTCCCCCATGAACAGACACTGCAGTTTCATAAGGTTACACACGTATTTTATCTGGATAATGTCAGTGATGAGCATGGCTGGCGCAGACTGGATACACTGGATGAATGTCTGGACCTTTTCCGCAAGGGGCCCTGCCGCAGGCATGGACAGCTAATTTCCTCCTATTTCATAAACCCGCTGGGCTGTGCGCAAAACAAAAGGGTCTGCGATACCCTCATCCGTGACTTCTTCACAATACTTTATCTGCAGGATATCCCTGTGTATGTTCTGTACACAAAAGAAGCGGAAACCAACACTCTTCTATATGAGGAATATGCATCTGCCATTTTACGTGAAATCCTTGGAAATGATTGCGAAAACGAGGATGAACAGCTATACTTATAGTAGCTGCACGTCAGGAGGTAGTACATGGAAACAAAGGAAATCATAGACGCGCTTCAGGTAAAACGTTCTCTGGTTCGTATATCGCACGAAATCATTGAACATAATCGCGGTGTAGAGGATATTGTTCTCATCGGCATTAAGACAAGAGGAGAGATACTCGCCAATCGTCTGGCAGATATCATAGAGAATGTAGAGGCTGTAAAGGTTCCCTGCTTTGCATTGGATGTGTCTCATTGGAGAGATGATCGGGAGGAGCCTTATCCACTTCCCAAAAGCTCCCTGCCGGTAAAGGATAAAAAGGTGATCCTTGTCGATGATGTTCTCTTTAAGGGAAGAACGGTACGGGCTGCTATGGATGCCATTATGCACTATGGGAGAGCCAGAGAAATTCAGCTCGCTGTTCTTGTGGATCGCGGACATCGGGAGCTCCCCATCCGCGCTGATTATATAGGAAAAAACATTCCAAGCTCTCTGAGCGAGGTCATTCGTGTCAGAGTCAGTGAAATTGATGGCAACGACGGCGTTTATTTAAGCAAGTGAGGTAATGAAATGAATAAAACGTATGTATTGGATTTTGCGGCAAAGCTTTTAGGGACAGATTCCCCGACCGGGTTTACAAAAAAAGCAATCGATCTGGTAGCAGACGAAGCTGCTGCTTTAGGCTATGAAACAAAACGGAACAACAAAGGAAATCTTTTAATTTATGTGAAGGGCGCAAGCAGTGAAAAGACCATCGGCTTTTGCGCACACTGTGATACGCTGGGTCTGATGGTACGCTCAATCAAGAGCAACGGTATGCTTGCAGTTACAAATATCGGAGGACCGATCATTCCGACACTGGATGGGGAATACTGCCGCATCCATACAAGGGATGGCAGAAGCTATACCGGTACTGTTCTTTCCTGCTCCCCGGCATCTCATGTATATAAGGACGCCTCTACAAGAAAGCGTGAAATTGACGAGATGGAAATACGCATTGATGAGGTTGTCTGCTGTAAGGAGGACGTGGAAGCCCTGGGGATCTGCAACGGTGATTTCATCGCGATTGACCCTAAGGTACAAATCACGGAAAGCGGCTTTATCAAATCCCGTTTTCTGGATGATAAAATCAGTGCCAGTGCATTGATGGGTGTTCTACAGCATTTGAAGGAGCATGCCATAACTCCTGCGTGTGATCTGATTTTTATGATGAGCACATATGAGGAGGTTGGACATGGTATGGCACACATCCCTTCCTGCATCAGTGAACTGATTGCCGTAGATATGGGCTGTATCGGTTTGGATCTTGCCTGTAGTGAACAGGATGTTTCCATCTGTGCAAAGGATTCCAGCGGGCCGTATGATTACGAAATGACCAGCCGGCTGATTGAGCTTGCCAAGCAGGAGCATCTGAACTACGCTGTGGACATTTATCCAATGTATGGCAGTGATGTGAGTGCAGCCCTGCGTGGAGGCAGTGATATCCGTGGTGCCCTGATTGGCCCTGGTGTGCATGCTTCACACGGCATGGAGCGTACCCATTATGACGGTGTGGAAAATACCATGAAGCTGATTCTGGCATACATTTCCTAAAGCTGAACAGATTCCCTATTGCGAACAGTGTCAAAAGCACAAACAGCAAAAAGGAATCTTTTCTTTTTGGTTCTTTCTTACTTTAGGGCGTTTATGAAAAAGAGAACACAATAGTTTTGAATTCTCTTTTTCAGGTTGTACCCACAAGCGAGTAAGAACCTTCTTTTTGTATACCTGCTTTTACTTCTTCTTTTATTTTAGGAGATTTCATTGTATCATGCATAGCAGAAGCCATAAACACATATATTTGAAGGAGGTGAACCTATGCTGTTTCATACATTTCTATTTGTGTTTCTGGCAGAGATGGCGGATAAAACACAGCTCATGATTATGGCGCTGACAAACCGCTATTCTGTAAAAACCGTAATTGCCGGTATGATACTCGGTGTCTTTGCGATCAGCGGTGTTTCCGTGCTTGCCGGTGATTTGATCGGTGATCTTATCCCCATGCGGCTGATTAAGCTTGCGGCCAGTGCCATGTTTCTGTTTTTTGGCTTAATGAATCTTCGCTGTAATGACAGTGAGGAGGAGGGTCATCATTTTGCATTGAAAATACCGGTGGTATCCATTGCCTTTACCTTTGTAGTCGCAGAGCTGGGAGATAAGACACAGCTGGCAACTGTAGCGCTGGCAGCCGATCATATGGGAGAGCATCTGCCTGTCTTTCTTGGCGCATCTTTTGGTCTGATACTGGCAAATATTCTTGGTATTTTTGCCGGGAAGCTTATTTTTTCTCATTTACGTGAGGATACCGTCAAGGTGGGAAGCTCCTTTATCTTTTTCCTCTTTGGCTCATTGACACTGTTTGAAGCTGTACCGGGAAGCACGATGATATTCATCGTATACAGCACTGTTCTAATCCTGTGTGCCTATGCGATCTACACAATTTCCCGCCGTCATACAAATATGCAATGAGGAACTGTCTGAGTGACAGTTTTTTAGTCTTCCCCAATATATGCCCTGTTAGGAAGACAGTAAACATTCTCCATTTAGCATCTTTCTAAGCTGATAACTATTATATTGAATACCTTAGAGCCTGCCTTTAACAGCTGAACAGGTGCTCTGTTCTGCACAGGCAATCCTATATGATAACTACAGCCTATATTCATCATGATTCACTGCTTAGAGCTTTCATGTATGTTACATTACAAGAATTCGAATCTGTTTCAGCTGTTTGTTCATTCATCGTACAAAAAAAGCTGTTTAAGCAAGACATTTAAAAGCATGAGTGAGTGCTTCTTTTAGCTTTCCTCATACTGTATCAGTCGTTTGGTTATTCACCCTTCATAAAAAATACGCACGTTCCAGAAGGAGATTTGAACGATGCACTTTGGCTGTTGTCTGTAGAATCCCTTTCCGTTTTGCTTCTGCCGAGATAATAGCAGCTCTATATGCCGAATATTTGCATTTCCCTAAAATAAACGGCCAAAGCTATGCATTTCCTGTATAGATGGGATATAATATGGGTATTGTCTAAAGGAAGAAAGAAGGTAGATAATATGATGAAGGAATGGTCTTTAGATGTTTTATACAAGGGATATGATGATGAAGCGTTCATCCGTGATTTTAAAAAGATGGATGCCATGATACAGACCTGCTCACAGAGGGCGGATACTCTGTCCCATGAGGATGAGGTGCAGACATTGCATGATCTGCTGGCAATGCTGGAAGAATTTCATATACTTGCCGATAAGCTGGGACACTTTATTTCTTTGAAGCAGTCAACGAATACATCGGATGGGGAAACAGTTTCCCTAATGAATCAGTATGCGAAAAAATGCAGCGGTATTACCAAGGCGAATGCTAAGTTCAACCGTTATGTGGCTGAAATCGAAAACCTGGATGCCTGTATCAAACAGGATGATCTGTTACGGGAGTACAGCTATCTGCTGCATACGATCAAAGAGGACAGTAAGTATCTGCTGAGTGATGATGTAGAGGAAGTCCTGTCAAAAATGAATATCAGCGGTGGTGATGCCTGGGCAAATCTTCAGGAATACCTGACAAGCATTGTAGAGGTTGACTATAACGGTGAAAAAGCAACCCTATCACAGATTCGCAATAAGGCTTATGACAGTGATGCATCCGTGCGGAAAGCTGCTTATGAGGCTGAATTAAAGGCATACGATAAAATACGGGATGCCGTTGCCTTTTCTCTGAACAGTATCAAGGCGCAGGTACTGAGTGAATGCGAGCTTCGCGGCTTTGCTTCTCCGCTTGCCATGACACTGCACAATTCTCATATGAAACAGGAAACCCTGGATGCATTGCTGGAAACAATGCAGACCTATATGCCGAAATTTCATGCTTATCTGAAACGGAAGGCAGAGCTTCTGGGATATACGAACGGGCTTCCATGGTACGAGCTGTTTGCTCCGCTGGGAGAGGACTCCAAAACCTACAGTGTCGAGGAGGCCAAGGAGTATCTGTTAAAGCACTTCCGCCCGTTTGCGGATGACATGGCGGATATGATGGAGCGCGCCTTTGATGAAAGCTGGATTGATTTCTTTCCACGCAAGGGAAAGGTCGGCGGTGCCTTCTGTGCAAATTTAAGCAGTGTAAAGCAGAGCCGTGTATTGACAAACTATGACGGAGCACTCGGTGATATCGTTACCCTGGCACATGAGCTGGGACATGCCTATCACGGCATGATGATTGAGGATCACCGCCCGCTGAATACCGACTATTCAATGCCTGTCGCAGAAACGGCTTCCACCTTTAATGAAAACATCATTATGAATGCCGCAATCGAAGAAGCGAACGGAAAGGAAAAAATCACTCTGATTGAAAATCAGCTGCAGGATTTGACGCAGGTCATCTGTGATATCTATTCCCGTTTCCTCTTTGAAAAAACGGTGTTTGAAAAAAGAGCCGACAGCTTTATGTTTGCGGATGAGCTGGAAGCAATTATGGTGGAAACACAAAAGCAGGCATATGGAGATGGATTGGATCCAAACTACCTGCATCCGTATATGTGGATTTGTAAATCCCATTACTATTCCAGCGGTCTGAGCTTTTATAACTTCCCATACGCCTTCGGTGCCCTGTTCGCAAGAGGTTTGGTTGTAAAATATCAGCAGGAAAAGGAAGCCTTTGTTCCGAAATACCGCGAGCTGTTAAAGGCAACCACAGTTTCCAGTGTGGAGGATGTTGCCGCAATGGCAGACATCGATTTGTGTGATAAGGCATTCTGGACAAGCTGTCTGGAAACCTGCGCACAGCGTATTGATGAATTTCTGGAGCTGACAAAGTAAAAGGTACAAAAAGCAATTCCCGAATTTTCAAGGAATTGCTTTTTCTTGTTGCTATTCATATTGCCTCTGTATCCGGTATACGTCGAGCAAGTATCTCCAGCTTATGCTTCGCTCGAATACTCTATTTTGCCCTGTAGATTGTGTAACCCTCATAGTAATAGCTGGTATCAATGCCTTTCCTATAGACCTCTTGGTCATAGCTTTTGTCCGTATGAGCCGCTTTCAGCAGGTATTTTAACTCCACGCCCTTTTTTTAGGCTGCGTTCCATAGTGAGAAGATTATCCTCTTTATCAACCATGCTCCAATCAATGTCCTGACTAAGCTCTTTTTTTAAAGGCTGCATCCATCCAGCTTCCGCTTATCTTTCCTCCAATTCGTGCAAGCTCGACTGAATCTGTGATACATAATTCATTTAAGTGTCATATCATCGTTCCTCCTTTGTATAAATATCTTTGTAAGACATGAAGTCGTGATAATCTGTTACTCTTTACAATTCACACAAATAAAGGATAGTAAAGATATAGCGCATAAGCACCCTTCTTATTTTACTGTTTTCAGGATATCTGAAGTAGATTAGAAGCTACACCTGCTGAATCATTCAACACAAAGCAGAGCAAATGCAACACTTCTAATTCTAATGTATTTGTGAATCCATATCCTATTTACATGTATACAAAGCATCATTTTTGTAAGTTACCTTCACAAGCTGACAGGCAATACCGCTTAGATCAATACCATGCACAGCACCATAAAAAAACCATGTTCTGGGAGAAACATGGTTTTTTTAAAGAAAAAGGATTAAAGTAAGGCCGGCTGGTAACAGCCTTACCATTATGGTATTGCAGATAGTATTATGATAGTTAAATTGGTCTTTTTTATCTGCAATGTTATTATATAACTGTTAAAATAGTAAAATCTTGTTATCTTTAGCAATAATTTGCAGTTAGCATTCTTTTCTACTTATCATCGAATGAATTTTTATACATTTTCGGTGTCAGCCCTGTATACTTCTTGAATATTTTCGTAAAGTAGTTCTGTCCCTGAAAGCCCACCTCGTATGCAATTTCCTTAATGCGCTTCCCGCTTTTTAACAGCTCCTTACTCGCCTCCACACGCCGCTCACTGACCAGCTCGGTAAAGGTTTTATGCAATGAAGTATTCAACAGCTTACTGAGATAAAACGGGGATATCTGAAGGGCATCCGCCATATCGCTCAATGTAATCTGCCTGCGGTAATTGGCATCGATATAACGCACTGCCTGACGCACCAGCTGATTCGTATTGCGGAAGCGTTCCTCAACAATGGGATCATACAGACGATGCATCTGCATATGCAGATAGAGCGGTACCTCCTGATGAATATTCGTACTGATCTGCAAGGGAACGATCTCAATCCCCTGCAAATCGATATGTACATATTCCTCCTGTAAAGCGCTGCGCAGCTTTGCGAATAACGCACTGACTTCCTGTACGATCTGAGCACGCTCATGCGGAATCAGTGTCAGACATAGCTGATGAATAGCCTTCTTCAGCCCTTCCTCATCCATTTTCTGAAAGATGATCAAAAACTGTGCAACAATTTTATCCAGATCTATATCCGTACTGCCCTTTCCCTCATGATCCTGCAGAAGCTGTACACTCACCGACTCTATGCTTCCAATCCGCTCTCTTGCCATTTGAAAGGAATGGTGAAACAATGCAAGCTCATTTACGATTGGCCCAATACCAAACTCAAAGGTATCTGCTCTCAGCTTTTCGATATAGTCTTCCAGATGCTGAATATCCTCCTGAACGATGGCACGCTCTGCCAGGATAAAAAATATCTGCAGTTCATGAAACAGCTCCTTCAGGCAGCGAAAGCCAAGCTGTTTGAACCCAGAGGATACCGTTTCCATATAGCTTTGATCATAATGGGAGGAATGGATGATAAAGCAGAAGCCACTGCAAATACGCGGACTCAAAAGACGCAGATTCTTACGCAGAACAAGCTCATCCTCATCGGATAATATCGCAAACAGACATTCATTCTCAACAACAGGTGTGATTTTTTCTATTTTCTCCAGCAAATCGCTTTGATGCTTTTTTTCATTCTGCTTCTGTGTAAGATGCTCCATTGTCTTATGCAGAGCCTCCTTCAGATGGTCAATCGTATACGGCTTTAATATAAAATCCTCAACCCCAAGACGTATTGCTTCCTGTGCATATTCAAAGTAATTATAGGAGGACAGAATCAGAAAGCCGACTTCACTTTCCGTCTTACGAATCCGGCGGATAACCTCCAGACCGTTAATTCCCGGAATATTGATATCCGCTAGAATGATATCCGGATGATATTCCTCAAACATCGTCAGGGCCTCTTTCCCGTTTTTAGCCGCATACAGCTCCCTGCATTCGGGAAAGCTGTCCTGAATAATCTTATACAGCGTTTCCCGTTCAATTTGTTCATCCTCGATGATCATGATTTTATACATAACCGTTCTCCTTCAAATCAATCTGTATATTGATTTCAAATCCGCAATCCTCAAGACTGTTTACAATAATACGCACAGCATCACCATAGAAGGCCTTTAAACGCCTTGTGACATTATAAAGACCCAGGTGGGAACGTTCATCACTCCCCATACGAAAATCGTTTAGAATAAGCTTTTCCAGCTCATCCGCAGGCATCCCTTTGCCATTATCACTTACAGAGATCATAATGTCGTTATGCAGCAGACTGACCTCGATGACGACCTCCCCATCCTCAATCGTATCCTGAAGACCATGAGATACCGCATTCTCCACAAGCGGCTGTAAAACCATCGTCGGCATTGGAATATCCGGCAGATCGTCTTCCACATCCATCAAAAAACGTATCCTGTCACCATATCGCTTCTCCTGGATATAATTATAATTTTGAATTGCCTTGATTTCCTTTTTCAAAGAACTTATTTTACTGGCATTGTCCAACCCATAGCGCAGAAGCTGACTGGTTCTCTCCATCAGCTCACTTGTTTCATACGCTCCCTCACTATATGCCTTTTTATAAATCATATTCAGCGTATTGAACAGGAAATGCGGATTGATCTGATTTTGCAGAATGCGCAGCTCACTCTGTGCCAGCAGCTCATCCTTTTTCAGATTCTCGTTTTGCTGTTCCAGAACACGGCGCTCCAGCCTTGCCTTTTCGTTTTCATACTGGATATTCTTTTCAATACTGTCTGCCATATCCTCCAGAGCTAGACAAAGGACATTCATTTCCTTATTCGTATTGGAAATTTGTGTAAGATCATATTCCCCCTTTTTAATACGGTTCATATTATTGATCACCTTTTCCAGCGGATCGGTAATTGATTTAATCGTGGAAATAGAGAAATAAATCATCCACACAATCAGATAGAGGATAAAAAACAGAGAAACAAGCTGCATCGTCTTCTGATTGCTGTTAACAGCCGCCTTCTGCAGCTGCATATCCTGTGTCGCAAGACCGTAATATTCACTTGCCGTCTTATTGATCAGATCATAATCATACAGCAGCTCCTGATACTTGCCACTAAACTCCTTTTCCTGTTGAAGATCTGAAGCAATAACCAGCTCTGCCTGCGCCATATATCCATTCACCATGTTGTTTAGCAGCTCAAACCGCCATACATGATCCTGATTTTTCAGACTTTCCTTTACCTTTTCTAAATTATTCTCCAGAACCAGGCGATACCGGTGAAATGTATTGTAATTTACATCATCCGGAGAATACAGATATACCTGCAAAGCATCGTTGAGATTTTTCAGATTATCATAAAACTGATTCAGTTCATTGTATGTGGTATACGTGGAATTGTATTTTCTAATCGTCCTGTCATTGATAAGCACATAGGTAGTACAAACAAGTACGATCACAACGATCAGCATCAGATTATAATTCATGATTTTACTGCGAAAGCTCTTAGATTTATTCCACATGCTTCTCCTCCTTCTCAAGGGAAGCAGCATAGGTTTTCAAATTATCCCGGTTCACAAGCATAAGATAGGACGGAATTTTTTTCTTTTCCGGCTGTATCCCCTTTACTACATAATCATAAAGAATATGTATGGACTCATAGCCGTACTGATAAAAGGATGTCACAATACTTCCCTCCACCTTTCCAGACTGTATAAGCTCCAGCGTTTCCTTCATGTCATCCACACCGTATACAAGAATATGATCCTTATTGTTCATATACTCCCTCGCATCTACAAAGCCAATCGCATTCTCTCCGGCCAGATTTATTGAAACATTCATCCCTGTGGACCTCTGCAATACCTTAACCCACTCATTGCGTGAAGTCAGCTGATCGCTTCGTGATTCACTTTTTGCGACGATTTCAAAGCCGCCGGGATGTGCAGCAAATACCCGTTCAATGGATTTAATCTGTTCCTTCGCCAAATCAAAGCTCAAATCACTGACCTGTATTCCTATACGAAGCGGCTTATCCCTGCCAAGCTTTTTCTCAATATCCGTTAATAGCAATCTGGCCTGTTCATCAAAGTCCTTACTGATCGTTGTCAGCGGGTCACTTCCCTCGACAGGAGAATCGACAAGGACAAACGGAATCCCCTTATCCTTTCCCTTTTGTATAAGCGCCTTATCAATGACTCCCTGTGTAATAATTCCATCTGCTTCCTTCAGCAGCCCTGTATTGATAACATCCACCATATCGCTTGTGGAAATCTTAATCGGCCCTTTCCAGTCGCAATGCACCTCCAGCTCACTGCAGGCATCCTGCATTCCCTGTCTGGCCTTTTGCCATAACGTATGTGTGGACAGCGGTGTAGCAAACAGAAAATACAGGGAGGCTTTCTTTTCTACCTTTTTTTCCGGAACACTGCAGCCGCTCATAAAACAGACAAACAGACATACTATCAATAAACCTATTTTTCTCATTCTCATCCCTGCTCTCATGAAATCATTCTAACATATCAAGACCCGATTGGAAACGCACAAACAAATAAAAAAAATGATTCTTGAAAGGGAACGTAAGAATCATTTCTCTATACAAAATTATCAGGTACAAGACGATCCTCATACCGTCTTATCAGTCAAAAACCGTTGAACTGTATTCATGTCTGGGGTTTACCGCGGCTCTTTCCTATTCTGATAACATTGTAATCAAGCGGCATAATGCCGGCTACAGTACCTAGTATACCGTATCAAACATAAAAAATCTTGTCATTTTTAGCAATATCTTGTCATCCTATATCTCTATGATCTCATAGCGGTTGCCACCTGCATGCTTTGCGCGATACATCGCTTCATCCGCCCTTTGAAAAATTTCATCATAGCGGCAGGTGTGATCACTCATGCAAACACCGATACTGGCACTCAACACCTTTTGATCCTTCACTGTCGTATTCACCAGACGCTTTAACAGCTCGTCCAGCCATTCATGCAAATATGACAGAGATAAAATATTCTTCATGAAAACGCAGAATTCATCCCCACCGATCCGTCCGGCAAAATCACTGCTTCGCAGCATTCCCTTTAGTACGGCAACCACATTGAGAAGAACCTGATCGCCAATCAAATGACCGAACGTATCATTGATATTTTTAAATTTATCAATGTCAATCACCAGCAGACAGACATACTGATCCTGATGCATAATCTCCAGTTCTTCTGTCACATGGTAACGAAATGCTGTCTTATTCATAACATTTGTAAATTCCTCTATTTCCGAACGGCGCTCCAGCTCTTTATTTTTCTCCAGAATCTGACTGCGTTCATATAACAGACGCTCCATATCAATTTTCAAAAGCAGGGTATTCTTCATATTGTTATGCGCAGATGCAAGCTCCATTTGACGAACCTCATAATATTCCTGCAGAGCAGTCAATCGTTCTTCTTCCTTGCCAAAGATGGTTGCATAAAGAACCTGACATTCTTTCAGTTCGGAATGCTTTTGATACTCCGGATATTCCTGCAATATCAGATTCAGCTTCTCAAGCACCTGGGAGGTAAGCTCTTTATCTTTATATTGCATACAAATTTTGAATACCTTCAGCAAATTCTTAAAGGTATGCAAACGATCCGATTCTCTATCTACGATATCCAACAAGCGTGTTACCTCATCACGAAAGACATCTATATTGCTTTTATAGCCGGCACGTAAGACCTGATACAACTGAAAATCATTATCTACCGTAATCTCTTTAAACCGTTTGTGATATTCCCAATACCATGGAAGCCAATATGCATACTCCTCCTCATCCTGCAGGAATACACTTGTGCCAAGCAGATTGATAATATTATAGCCGTCATTGATTTTTAAATCATCAAAGCATTTGATACTGCGTTCTGCAATAGCTTTCTTAAAATACTCCTTTGCTATTTCATAATACCCCAGATCAAGAAAGAGAACACCGAGATTATTGAGAATAATGTAAAAATATCCGAGCTCCTGATGCTCCAGTGCAATATAGTAGGATTTCAGCATATATTCAACAGACATGATTTCATCGCCAACTGTAGCGCTGACCATCCCTGCCAGGTTGTAGGATACCATTTGAAAAAACGGATAGGGCTCCTCTTCACCGATGCATATCCCTTCCTGCAGATACAGCATTGCTTCATGATATACTCCCCTGTTATAGGATACATTACCTAAAAAGTAACAGGCGATAATCTGATAATGCTTATCCTTTTGTTCTCTGCTTATGTCATAAAGCTGTGATGCATAATGAAAAATACCTTCAAAATCATGAAGGATCCGACATTCTTCAATATGCGCATACAGGCTTTCCATTGTTTCAGCATTCATCATACTATAATCATATCACATTCATACCTATTTTTAAACACTCTCGCAGGCTTAGATGTCTATAAATGCACATTTTTAAATAAAGGAAATGATACATCGTACAATAATCTTTACTTCTGAATCCGAAATGTATCCCGCTGATCCGAATGCATTCACATAGGAATTTCCATAGAAAGCTCTTGTATAACACGCTGTTTTGAGTTTTTGAGGCATTACAACTATGTAGAAGACCTTTATCATTATTGGTATTACCGGTCTTTAATTTTGGCAGTTCATTAGGAAGGAATGCAGATATTTTTATAAGGTATTACAGATTACCATAGGAGAATGCTTCTTTCAGGTATTCATTCCTAGCAGATGATTCACCAATTCCTTATGGAAACAATAAGCCATACAGGCTGCTGCACAGCTTTTCATTCATGATCTTTATGTGTGTATCACACAGATAATAAAAAAAACCAGACAGCCATAGACCATCCGGTTTCTAAATTATCATTATTTTGCGATTGCTTTCTTAACCAATGCAAGAACATCCTCAGCAGTAGCCTGCTGCAATGCTTCTTCTGCAAGACCTTCCATTTCCTTCTTGCTCAGGTTTGTCACCATCTGACGAGCCTTCAGTATCTGTGTTGCAGACATGGAGAATTCATCCAGTCCCAGACCAAGGAGGACAGGCACTGCGTATTCTTCACCAGCCATTGCTCCACACATACCAGTCCATTTTCCCTCTTTGTGAGCGCCGTCAATCGTCATTTTAATCAGACGCAGGATAGAAGGATTGTATGGCTGATACAGGTAAGAAACCTTTTCATTCATACGGTCTGCTGCCATAGAGTACTGAATCAGGTCATTCGTACCGATAGAGAAGAAGTCTGCCTCTTTTGCAAAGTTATCAGCATTTACTGCAGCTGCCGGAATTTCCACCATCATACCGACTTCAATCTTATCTGCAACCTTAACACCCTCAGCGATCAGCTTCGCCTTTTCTTCCTCAAAAATTGCCTTACCCTGACGGAATTCATCAACAGTAGCAATCATTGGGAACATGATGCACAGTTTTCCGTAAATAGAAGCACGAATCAATGCACGCAGCTGCGTACGGAAGATTTCTGTTCTGTCCAGACACAGACGAATTGCACGATATCCCAGGAACGGATTCATTTCAGGATCAAATGTGAAATAAGGAAGCTTCTTGTCACCACCGATATCCAGTGTACGAACGACAACACGGCGTCCTCCCATACCTTCCAGAACCGTCTTATAGGCTTCAAACTGCTCGTCCTCTGTTGGGAAATGATCAGAGTGCATATACAGGAATTCTGTACGATATAGACCAACTCCTTCACCACCATTGTTCAGCACACCCTCAACATCATCCGGTGTACCAATGTTTCCGGCAAGTTCAACCTCATGTCCGTCTGTTGTAACGGATTTTGCATCCTTCAATACCTTCAATGCTTCCTTTTCTTCCATATAAGCTGCACGTTTTGCTTCATATTCTTTGATTTCTTCACCCGTTGGATTCAGGATGACTACGCCATCCAGTGCATCCAGAATGACTGTATCCCCATTGTTAGCAGCATCCAGCACACCGCTGCAGCCTACTACTGCAGGAATTTCCAAAGAGTTTGCCATAATGGCAGAGTGACTTGTTTTACCACCGATATTAGTAGCGAAGCCTTTCGCATACTCGTTTAACTGAGCAGTATCGGAAGGTGTCAAGTCATGAGCGATAATGACGGAATCCTCATTGATTGCACTCAGATCCGGAATTGTCAGTCCAAGCAGATTACATTTCAAACGGAATGTAACATCCTTAACATCTGCTGCTCTTTCTTTAAAGTATTCGTTATCCATGGATTCAAACATGGTAACCATCATGTTAGCTACTTCATTGGTTGCAAATTCCGCATTCACTTTATCGTTTTCGATCATTCCTATGATCTGGCTGGCAAGCTCAGGATCTCCTGCCATCATCAGGTGAGCATCAAACACGGCAAGCTCTTCCGGAGCCAGACGTTTTGCGGCACGTTCTTTGATACCTTCGATATCAGCTTTCGTTTTTTCCAGAGCTGCGTTAAATTTCGCTATCTCTTCTGCAGGTGCTGCTTCTGTTTTGACAATCTCGAAGCTCGGTGTTTCCAGCTTGTAAACCTTTGCGATCGCAATCCCTGCGGATGCTGCAATACCTTTTAACATAAGTATGTCCTCCTCTTACTTCATATAATACTTATAAAAAGTAGTCCTTATCTGATAGAATCACAACGCTTCCATGAGTCTATCTCTATCTAAAATAATAACATTTTTTGAGCCTATAAGCAATATAGAATGCAATCACAGCCTGTTTTTTCACGGTGTTTCCATCCATTTCCGTTTTCTGCAGCACTGTTTTTCACATTTGAAAAATAAATATAATATACTGCCTTTTCATCTTGCATATTTCCTGCTTAATTTTGAAACAAAACCTTTACATCTTTCCCCTTTCCTGACTATACTATATATATAAAAGGGGGAATACCCGTGAAAGATGAAATCAGGAAGCTCCAGCAGGAAATCAATGACCTGAAACAGGAGCTGAAGCAGTACAAGGAATATGATTCTTTGACCGGACTTTATAATAAGCATGGCTTTTATGCCCATGCAGATTATTTGTTAACTGCATTTCCTTCGCTCTCCTACCAGCTGTTCATAATAGATTTTGAGCATTTTAAGCTTATTAACGATCAATACGGCACAAGACGCGGTGATGAATTGCTGACGTCCTTTGCAGAACTGCTGTTTAAAAGCTTTCAACAGGAAGAAACAGCCTGCGGTCGGATTCATTCCGATATCTTTGCTATTCTTGTTTTACAGGGTCATGAAAAAGAAATTTGTGAGGATATCGGTACGATTTTCAGGCAATGTGCGCAAGGTTTGGATGTAAGCTATGTTATTGGTGTTTATGATATCAAAGACCGTCATATTCCGATCCCCCTGATGTGTGACCGTGCCATGATGGCAGCCAATTCCATAAAAGGAAAGTATGAAAAACGCTGGTGCAGATATGATGATAGTATGCGTAATGTTCTCATGGAGGAGCAGGAGCTTCTTACAAATGTCGATAATGCGCTGGGACATGGGGAATTCCAGCTGTATATTCAGCCAAAATGCAATATGAAAACGAGAAAGATCGTCGGTGGTGAGGTGCTTGTCCGTTGGATTCATCCGAAAAAGGGATTGATACCGCCAAAGGATTTTATTCCTATCTTTGAAAAAAACGGCTTTATCAAAAAGCTGGATGCCTATGTATGGGAACAAACAGCCATATGGCTTCATAAATGGTCAAAAACACATCCTGTTCTGCCTGTATCCGTCAATGTGTCCCGTATGGATATTATGGAAATGAATGTGTACACCTATTTTCAGGATCTGATACGCAAATATAAGCTGGATCCCTCCTGGCTGGAAATTGAGGTTACAGAAAGTGCCTATGCCGGAAGTGAAGAAATCATACATACGATTGATCAGCTCATGAATCATGGATTTACTGTATTGATGGATGATTTTGGAAGCGGGTATTCCTCTTTAAATATTCTGAAGGATATCAATATCAATATTTTGAAGCTGGATATGCGCTTCCTTGACAGCCAGAACAGTAAAAGCCGCAATATTCTGGATTCTATCCTGCAGATGGCAAGATGGCTTGGTATGAAGGTTATTGCTGAAGGTCTGGAAAATAAGGATCAGGCGGATTTTCTGTTGAATATCGGCTGTATGCATGCACAGGGCTTTTATTATTATAAACCGATGCCGCTGCAGGAATTTGAACAGCTCCTTTTACAGAGTGAGCTTGTTGATACCTCCGATTATCTGCAAAGTCCGGATTACCGGGATCAGCCTATTCATTTAAAGGACTTTTTCCGAGAGGATATGCTTTCTGATATGATGTTAAATCACATCCTTGGTGCTGTCGCAGTATTTCGCATTATGGAGCATACGATTCAATTATACCGAGTCAATGATGCATATTATCAGCTGACGGCTGATTGCATACGGCTGGAGGATGGTTTGCTTGATTTTCTGGATAACGGAAGAACAGAATTCCAGAATCTGATTGTTCATGCCCATGAGTTTCATGAACACGGAAGTGAAAAAATTCTGCACTTAAAAACACAGACAGGTGATCGCTGGTTAAAATATCGGTGTTATTTCCTTGCGACGCGTGGAAACACACAAATCGTATATGCTTCCATTAGTGATGTCAGTGATTACATGCAGACTATGGAAGACCTGCGTTTATCCAGAGAGTCCTTCCGTATAGCGATGGAAGCGAGCCAAATCACTATATTTGAATTGGATATAGAAAATAGGGTTGCCTCTTATTCTCAAAATGCGATGAGAGCCTTTGATCTTGATGATTGTATTATGATCAATGCACCGGAAGGCTTTATCGAACAAGGCAGTGTTTGCGAAGGTTATGAGGATATTTTCCGCAGTATCTATAATGACATTTATAATGGCAGTCCGCGCGCATCCTGTGTGATTCGCGCCCATATGGCAGAAGGGGATGTCTTTAACCGGATAACACTGACAGCTATACAAAACGAAAAGGGAAAATCCGTCCGCGCTGTTGGATGCGTGGAAAATATTACAGAAGAAATACTTAGATTACATCCACACGATCCGGATACCTACCTGAAAGCACTTATGAAGAAAAGCACAAAATGATGTGCTTTTTTTTCAGGCAGAGCATAAATATAATTATATGCATTTACAATGAATTTACCATAGCTGTTTTGTTTCTGAAAGCATACGATACATACCGATGCAGCCGTCATACCGTTTGTATCTGCAAGTAGCAATAAAAAAAGCATATATGCATAATAGGAATACATACATGCTTTATTATATCAATGAAAATACAAAGTGAATAGCCAGATAAAAACACCCAGAACTGCGCAGAAAAGCAGAATTACCGGTACGAATACCGTGAATGCCGCCATAACAAGAGCGAGGAAATCACCTTTTTCCAGATTTGCTTCCTTCCCCTCCCGTACTTCTTTCTTTCTCAACAGCTCTCTGAATTTTGGTCTGTTAAACACTAGAATTCACCACCGAAGTGGCAGAGAACGACATGACCCGGTCTGATTTCTTTTGCGGCCGGCTCCTGCGTTTTACAGATATCCTTTGCATATGGACAACGAGGGTGGAATTTACATCCGCTAGGTACGTTGACATTGCTTGGAATCTCTCCATGAATGGCTTCCATACTGGAACGCTGTGTCGGATCCGGTTTCGGAATGGCAGCCATCAGCGCCTTGGTATACGGGTGCTGCGGATTTTCATAGATTTCATCTTTATCCGCAAGCTCAACCAGAGAACCAAGATACATAACACCAACACGGTTACTGATGTGTTTTACAACACTCAGGTCGTGAGAAATAAAGATGTAGGAAATTTTACGTTCCTCCTGCATATCCATCATCAGGTTGATAATCTGCGACTGAATGGATACATCCAGTGCTGAAACAGGCTCATCACAAATGATAAAGCTTGGATCAAGAACCAAAGAACGGGCAATACCAATACGCTGGCGCTGTCCACCGGAGAACTGATGCGGATAGCGGTAACAGTAATAAGGAGGAAGTCCACACTTTTCCATCAGATTAAGAACATATTGTTTAAGATCTTCACCCTTTTTAAAATATCCATGTGCAACCAGAGGTTCACTCAGAATATTATAAACATTCATACGAGGATTTAGGGAGCTATATGGATCTTGGAAAATAATCTGCATATCCTCACGCAGCTTCCGCATTTCCTTACGGCTTTTTTTAAGGATATCTTCACCATTGAAGTGAACTTCGCCGCTTGTTGGCTCATGCAGACGTAAGATAGCACGTCCTAATGTGGATTTACCACAACCTGATTCACCAACGAGACCGAGCGTTTCACCTTCATAGAGCTTAAAAGAAACACCATCAACCGCTTTAACATATTTTTTATTTTTATCGAGCTTTCCTTTTCCAAGAGGGAAATATTTTTTCAGATCTTTGACTTCAAGAATTACTTTTTTATCTTCCATAACTATTCCTCCCCTTTCGTTTCATCAAACAGGAAACAGCTGACATGATGTCTGGATCCAACCTTTACATCGTGTGGCTGAGATTCCTTACATTTTGGCATTGCATTCGGACAGCGGTCAGCAAAATAACAACCTTTTGGTAAATTGATAGGATTTGGTACATTTCCTTCAATCGTACTCAGACGTTTGCTTCCACTATTTAAAGACGGCATACTGCTCATCAGACCAACAGTATACGGATGCTTTGGATTTTTGAAGATTTCAAATACTGGTGCGCTTTCTACCACTTTTCCTGCATACATGACATTTACATGATCTGCCATCTGTGCAACGACTCCAAGGTCATGGGTAATCAGCATGATGGATGTTCCTGTTTTTTCTTTCAGATCATTCATCAGCTTCAGAATCTGCGCCTGAATCGTTACATCCAGAGCAGTGGTCGGTTCATCCGCAATCAACAGCTTTGGATTACATGCAAGTGCCATGGCAATCATGACACGCTGACGCATACCACCGGATAACTGGTGAGGATAATTATCAACGACCTTTTCCGGGCGGGAAATTCCAACCATATCCAGCAGCTTGACAGCACGCTCGTGTGCTTCTTCTTTTTTTACATCCTCATGCAGCAGGATATTCTCCATAATCTGATTTCCTACAGTAAATACCGGATTCAGTGAAGTCATCGGTTCCTGGAAAATCATAGAGATATCATTTCCACGAATCTTACGTATTTCATCATCCTTTAAGGTTGCCAGATTTTTATCACCATACATGATTTTGCTGTCTTCACCAATTTTACCAGGCTCATCAACAAGACCAAGAATACTCATGGCAGTAACGCTCTTTCCGCAACCGGATTCACCAACGATAGCCAGTGTTTCATTTTCATACATTTTGAAGTTGTTCCCATCGACCGCTTTGGAAACTCCCTTTTTTGTATAGAAGTAAACCTTCAGATTTTCCACATCTAATATTTTCTTATTCTTTACTTGTTCCATACTCACCAGCTCCTATCGTATATCTTTCGGGTCAAAGGCATCACGTAATCCTTCTCCGATCAGGTTGATGGAGATAACGGTCAGCAAACACATGACACCAGCAGGCAGCCAGTCCCACGGATACGTCTGGAAAACCGTTGAGTTTTGAGCCTGATACATAAGATTCCCCCAGGATGGAGTAGGTTCAGCAACTCCCATACCCAAGAAGGACAGACCTGCCTCTGTCAGTATTGCACTAGCCATTGACAATGTCGCATTAACAATAATCATGGATAATACATTCGGAATCAGATGTTTGAATATCTTAGAGAAATCATTCAGACCAAGTGCTTCACAAGCCTGCATAAATTCCTGTTCTCGTAAAGATAATATCTGCCCACGCACCAAACGGGCAAGTCCCGGCCATGATAGAACACCAATCAGCAGAGATACGACATACATTTTAATGTTGGAAGGAGTCCACAGCATATTGTATGCCAATGCCAGAATCATTGGTGTAAATGGCAAAGAGTATACAATTTCTGCAAAACGCATTAACAGATTATCGACCCAGCCACCATAGTATCCGGCAACGCCACCAATCACACAACCAAGGAAAACCGTAATCAATGCAGCTATAATACCAACCATGATAGAAATACGTCCTCCCAGGAATAAGCGGAAGAATACATCACGTCCTTGCTGGTCAGTTCCAAGCCAATGCGTACTATTTGGCGCAATATTTTTTAAATCAAAACTATAATCATCCACATCCACTCCACTAATGATAGGAACGAATATAACTGCCAGAACAATCAACACAAAGATGATTAGACCGGCCATAGCAATTTTATTTTGTCTAAACTTATTCCAAGCAATCTGCCAAGGGCCCATTGTATCGCTTTTGTCCAGTTTAATTGTTTTATTTTCTTTTACATTTTCATTTGCCATTCCAATCACCTCTATTCTACTTTGACACGCGGATCAACCACGGAGTACAGGATATCTGAAAGCAGGTTCCCCAAAACCATCAGAATAGCTGAAAACATCAGACATGCTGTAATAATACTTTGATCCTGTGAGTTAATTGCCTCAATCAGTATTTTACCTAGACCAGGCCATAAAAATACGGTTTCCAGAATCATGGCACCGCTGAACAGGGACGGAATATATAAGCCCAGAAGGGTAACCAGTGGAATCAGTGCATTTTTAAAGGCATGGCGATAAATAACCGTCTTTTCTTTCAATCCCTTAGCACGAGCTGTACGTACATAGTCCTGATTGATAACATCAATCATAGAGCTTCGCACATATCGGGAGAATGTCGCAAAGTTACCAAACGCAAGTACTATGGTTGGCAGCAGCATATGCAATGCGACATCACTGATTTCCTGGAAGATGTTATCATAACCAAACATTGCCAAATTCGGGGTTCGCATACCATTTACAGGTATAAACCCTGAAGGCAACGCCACGAAGAAAATCAGAATTAAAGCGAAAAAGAATGTAGGAACAGAGACTCCAAGTAAGGAAAACACTGTCCAGAAGTTATCAAATTTTGAGAATTTTTTTGTTGCCTGCCGGATTCCAATTGGAATGGACAATCCCACTCCAATGATAAGAGAAACCAGGTTCAGCAGGAACGTATTCCAAACATAGTCACCAATGATATCAGACACTGGTGCCTTATACTTCATGGATTGACCCAGATCACCTCTTACCATGTTTGAAATCCAGATAACGTACTGTTCAGGTATGGATTTATCCAATCCCAACTGCTCACGTATCTGCTGTTTCTGTGCCGGTGTTGCGCGTGTACCGACTCCCAGATATGCATCAACCGGATCTCCTGGCATACTTTTTACAGTACCGAAAATCACAATGGAGATTATAAAGATTACGGGAATCAGATTTAACAAACGTTTTGCTATATACTTCAGCATGAGATCACCTCCGAAATAAAAAACATAAATAAGAGCAAGTATTCCTTGCTCTTATTTGAAACACTTTCGTTTATAGCCAGTACTACTATTCGACCGTAACGTCTTTCAGACCCTTCGTCCAAGGATACAGAGCGCTCGTCTTCAGATTTTTAATTTTCGTGTTATAAATATCGAAGTAAGTGTTTCCGTATACAGGGATTACTGCAGCGTCTTCATTGATACGTTTCTGAGCGTCAACCCATTTATTGATAGCCTTAGTTTCATCCATTTCCTGGATAGCTTCGTCCATCAGCTTATCAAGAGTAGTATCTTTCAGACGGGAATAGTTATCGTTATTCTCTTTTGCATATGCAGAATTGAATGTTGTGTAAATGTCAGACATAGAATCTGAAGTATAAGAAGTAGCCATGAAGAACAGGTTCCATTCACTCAGAGACTTGTCAGCATATACTTTGCTCAGCAATGTATTGAAGTCAACTGTAGCAACCTTAACATCAGCTTTCAGTTCAGAACCCCAAGCCTTTTTCCACATAGGAATCAGATTGCTCAGAATATCGTGATCCTTGATGGACAGGATTTTAATTTCCAGCTTCTGACCGTCTTTTTCACGGAATCCGCTAGAACCAACTTTCCATCCTGCATCATCCAGAAGCTTCTTCGCTTTTTCAATGTCATAGGAATAGTTATCTAATCCGTCAACCTTTTCCGTACCATCAATAACCTTACCTAATTTAGAAATAGGGTTATTATAAGTAGTAGGAACATAACCGATACTTACACCATCCAGATCTTTACAATCCTTGCACTCATAGTAAGAATCTACAAATGCCTGACGATCGAATGCATATGTCAGTGCCTGGCGTACTGCTACATCACTTGTTGCACCATTAGCAGTGTTGTACATAATGTAACCCATTCCACCACGCAGATAGTGGTTCATAGCCAGATCTTTATTTGTAGAAGCAGGCCCGATTTTCTTAGGCTCGATCTGTCCTAACAGCATATCAACGTTACCAGACTTCAGCTCCTGATATTCTGTCTCCATTTTTGTAGGCTTGATGACAATGTTATTTACGCCTTCAAAACCATCACCCCAGTAGTTTTCATTCTTGGTGAAAGAAGCACCTGAACCGGATTCCCATTTTTTCAGCACATACGGTCCTGTACCAATTGGAGTACCCATTGCTTTTTCAAGAGGCTTCGTGTTCTTGTAAGCGTAATCATCCTTGAACTGATTTGAAGAAATGATACCGATACTCATCAGAGTCAGCAGATTGTCATTTCTAGCTTCTGTAAATTCAAATTTGATTGTATAATCATCAATCACCTGGATACCTGGGAATTCAGGCTCCTTTTTGTTTTTCTTGTTACGATAGTTGTCGGATCCCTTAACATACTGTGTTGTCTGTCCATAACGTCCAGTATAACTAGGATCAGTTACAACCTTGTAAGTGAATTCTACGTCTTTTGCTGTAAATGGAGAATCGTCTGAGAATTTAACTCCCTTTCTCAAATGGAAGGTGATACTTTTTCCATCTTTGGCAACATCCGTTTTTTCAGCCAATGCAGGCTGCAGATTGCCGTCATAATCATATTCCATCAGTTTATTGTAAACAAGGTCTACTACATATCCATCATATGCAGAAGAATAATAAACTGGTGAAAAGGTTCCTGTCAGTTCCTCACATCCAACTACGACTGTGTCTTCTTTTTTGGATGAACCGCAGGCTGTCAGTGAAAGCGCACATGCTGCTGCGGCCATCACTTTTAATAGCTTTTTCATCTAATTCCCTCCTATCATTCCTGATAATGACCTTATTATATCGTAATTCACATAGAATTACAATATTTTAACTCTCACTTTCACACGAAAATGTCATTTTTGTTTACATTTTCATGAAAGAAAACCATCATTTTTATGAAAGCAAATGCATCAGGTTGCTGTGAATCACTTTATTTTCAGACAAAATGATAAATTTGTGCATTATTTATGGACACCCTTTCGCACTTCTATCACAGTACAAAAAAAGGATGGTCTCAATCTGAGAACACATCCTCCTTGATGTTTATTTACCGACTATCTCTTATTAAAAGGAACGATTGTCTTAGGAATACCGTTTTCCATGATCAGTGTAGGTTCACCCTGAATCAGTGGTGTGATATAGTCATAGAATTCCTGAGTCAGACCCTGGTAATCTGGCAGAATCCATTCAACCGGTACATGCTTTACATGGTTTGCGAAATTTTCAGCTGGTCCGGAGATGAATTTAGCGTTGTATTTTCCATCCACATATTCTCTCTGTACAGCAACTACATGTCCTGTGAACTTACCGTCAGCGCTTCTGCTGTGTGCAGACATACCAAGCTCGAATGCTTCCGTTACGTCAACCAGTGACTGTGCGAAGTTAGAGCTTCTTGCAGCTGTGCTTAAATCCTGTACCTTTGCACGTGGAGCGATTCCAGCCTCCAGAATCATGTTTTTCAGGTTTTCTCCGGCACCGCCTAATACAGCGTGTCCAAAACCGTCATTTACAGCTTCCCCTGCTGCAATGTATGTACCATCTGCATAGTGAGCACCCTCACTTGTAACGATATAGCATTTTCCTTTTTCATCCATGCATTTCTTAACCTGTGCCAGGAATTTTTCCTTATCGAAATCAACCTCTGGCAGAACGATCAGGTCAACTCTTCCGGTAACAACTGTAGAACCTGCAAGCCATCCTGCATCTCTACCCATAGTTTCCAGAATAAATACTTCCTCACGTGTATATACGTTGTAGTCCAGCCAAGTAGCATTTACAACTGCATTAGCAAATTTAGCTCCTGAAGCGAATCCAGGGCAGTGATCAGTAACCATCAGGTCATTGTCAACTGTCTTTGGAATACCAACAAAACGTTTGTTAATGTTGTTTGCCTTTGCCCACTGGCTCAGTGCATCAACAGTATCCATAGAGTCATTTCCACCGATGTAGAACAGAATTTCAATGTCATGCTTGTCCATAATTTCAACCAGCTTGCGGTAATCTGTTTCATCGTTTCTCTTCAGCTTGTAACGGCAGCTTCCCAGTGCAGAAGACGGAGTCTGACGCAGAAGTCTGTTTTCGTACTCGCTCATGTTTGTAAGATCGTATAAACGGTCTTCCAGAATTCCTTCAATACCATTTAATCCACCATATACGTGGTCATATACAGGGTTCAACTGGTTTGCGCGTACCACACCGGCCAAGGATGCGTTAATAACGGTAGTTGGTCCACCAGACTGTGCAACTAAACAATTTGCCATGTTATAATTCCTCCTATTAACATTTAACATTACGGCATTATTTTAGCACATAATCCACTATTTTTAAAGTTCCTATTTGTTTTTCTTTGTATTATCCTGTCCAAAAATCCCGATAAAATCAAGAATCAGGTCATTCACAAGCAGAATTGCGGAAACCTGCCAGTTTTTAAAGGCTATGATGATGATTCCCACAAGCATGAAGCCCTCAAGAACCAGCAACAGACGGACATCCTTTTTATAGCGTTCATCCCCCCACAGCGGCAGCAACCCCTTCACATCCTGATGCTTTATTATATAGTCATCCATCAGAATCAATACAATCCAGTACAGGACACCGCCATCGCGATAGCTGTACAGCAGAGCCGGCATCAGCAAAAGCTCCATGAAATGCGCCAATAAATTATCCTGTATCGTTTTCTCCATATGCAGATCACATCCTCATGCATATGGTAACATGTTTTTCGGATTATGGAAGAAAATTTTTTAAGAACGGCTGCTGCTTTTTCCACGCAGCTTTTTCCTTGCGAAAATCATTTTAAAGTCATGCGGATTGAACGGAACCAGCGGATAGAAATAGGAGGTTTTGGTAACCGTGCGATTACTTGCCATAATGACCAGCATACAGGCAAGACCAATCCAGAAGCCCCATACTGGCAGGATTGCGACAAACACCAGCAGCATTACTCTCATGAATTTGATCGCATACCCCAGCTCATAGCTTGGCTGTGTAAAGTTTGCCAGTGCTACAAAGGCCATATATAAAATGATTTCCGGTGCCAGCCAGCCGGCATTTACCGCAAAATCGCCAAGGATCAGCGCTCCGATAATACTGAAGGAGCTGTTCAGCGAGCTGGGCGTATTCAGGGATGCCATCTTTAATGCGTCAATACCAAATTCCAATACGAGAAACTGCACGATAATCGGCAGATTCATATTATCCTGAATGAGGACAAATTGCAGCCAGTCGGGTGTGAGTGCAGGATTGCAGTTCAGATAATACCAGAGCGGTGTAACCAGCAGCGTCAAAAAGAAAACCATAATCCGCACAATGCGTAAGTAGCTTCCGGTTATCGGAGGGAGATAGTAGTCCTGTGCCTCCTGTATAAAGTCAAAAAAGCTGGTTGGCAGAATGAGGACGCTGGGAGAGTTGTCAATCATTAAAATGACCTTTCCCTCCAGTATATTGCTGCTGGCAGCATCCGGCCGCTCGGTATAACGCACCTTGGGAAACGGATTGAGCCATTTATGGGGAACCAGTGCCTCTGCAATGCTCTCCTGTGCCATGGTCAGCGCCTCTACATGGATTTCCGACAGCTTTGTGCGGATGTCATCCAGTAAATCTTTATCAGCCAGACCATCCATATAACATAAAACGATATCACTTTTACTCATCGAGCCGACACTGTGATACTCCATTCGCAGATGGGTATCCCGTATTCTTCTGCGAATCAGTGCCGTATTAAAAATCAGGGTTTCCACAAAACCGTCCCGACTGCCGCGCAGCACCTTATCATCCTCCGGCTCCTGCATGCTTCTTGTCGGATAGGTTCTGGCATCAATGACAATGCCTTTCGTATATCCTTCCACAATCAACAGCACACTGCCGCTCAATACAGAGGTAATCATTGCCGCAAAGTCCGGCTGTACATCTACCTCCAGATAAGAAAGCCATGAATCACAAAAGGTCTGCACATCCTGAGTTTCCACGCAGTTCTTTAGATCAGCCTTCAACAGAAATTCCATCATTTTTTCCAGTATTTCATCCTTTGCAAAGCCGTCCACAAAATACAGGTTCATATGAACACCCTGCACCAGCAGCGGCTTTACGACGATATCGAAGTTTAAATCCGTCTGCATCTGTTCCTTTAAACGGGTATTCAGTTTCTCATATTCCTTATTCATTTGCATCACCTGCTGTTAAGATGTGCAGAATGAAAGGAATTATGCGTATTCATTTTATAACCTGCATTATTATTCCTTAGCTTCAGATTCATTTATATGCTTCGCGCGCAAGGTTTCCAAGACACTATCCACATATGTATTCATTGTATTGATTGCATCATGATATTTTTTTGCCTCAAATGCTATATATCCAGCTCTCATCGTATGTCCTATCCTAAAATACTTTGTTTCATATGAAAATTCTTCATCTCCATTATCAGTTTTCATAATGGAAGCATTGATTTCTTCCCTGATTGCTCTGATTTTCTGTCCAAGATCAGGATCAGCAGCCAACAGTGCGTTTTTTTCTTCATATGCCTTCAGCTTCAACACAATACGCAATTCCTTGTTCTCTTCTTCTTCACTATAGGGCGGAATTTCCATTTGCAAATAGATGGATGAAAAGGGCTCCTTATCAAATTTATGCTCATTCCATGTAAGACAGTGAAATCCCCCTCTTGCATTATTTACATAACCGCACCAGCAAAATTTATGATCTTTGATAATATCCAGCTGTGTAAGAAACTCAAAATATTCATAATTCACTGTACTGTTTGTTCCAACCAATTTAAATGAAGCAGAATCATTGAAATTCACCACAGTTATTTTATCATTCAGTTTTTTTATGAAATCATTTAAAATAATGTGTTCTGCTGCATCACCTTCTTGTCTAAGAATCTGTAACAGCATTGTTTGATCAATCACTGTCATGTGTCCATGAAAAAGTTTAGTTTCTTTTAAACTCTCCATAGCCTGTTTTTCAGATTTTATCATATACTCTGATTTTACATACGACAGAAATAAATTATCACAGTTATATTGTTGTTCCTGAAGCAACGCGGAATAGTATTTTGTTAACTGGTTATCATGTTCTCCTGTATTGATTTTATCTTCAATGATCAGATACAGAGTTTGACCCTTGTTTTTCAATGTCACAAAAATATCAATATATCCCTGTTGATCTTTGCTTATAATTTTCTTCTGCCGTTCGATTTTCTCTACGAAATATTCGCAATCACTTTCTTCCTTACCTAGCATATGTTTCAAAAAGCTTTGTGACACTCGAAACAAATCTCCATATTCTTTTTTATCCTGTTGTGTAGAATAACTCAGCAGCCAGCAGAAAAACGCATCCTGTGATAATTCACTTGTAGCATAATCAAACATATTATGTGTCAGAAATTCTCCTTTGTATGTTATTGCCATTTACTTACTCCTCCTTTATTTCTTCTGCAAATTCATCATATTGTTTCAGCCAGTAATTTAAAGCATTGCGGTTCACCTTTACAAATAGATAGGAATACATATGATCAATCTGTTCTATCCGGCATTCTTTCCCAAACCAGTCCACAATTTGATCGACAATGCAGTTTTTAAATTTGATTTTCACATGCTCACTTGCTCCTGCAAACATATACATATGCTCCGTCAGATGCCTTGGATATTCAAATCCATTTCTGCATTCTGGTAATTGTGTAACAGCCTTGCGTGATGCTTCTAGGATCTTTACATTTCGTATTTTATCAATTCTATAATGAGATATATCATCATAGGCATCATAATTTCCTATTAGATAATAATGTGTGTTTGATACCATCATTTCATACGGGTTTACAACATATGGACGCTCTCTGCGTTTGTGCAGTTGTAAATCTAACCCATAGGAATAATAATCAAACGAAACCTTACAGTTTTTTTCAATCGCTTCTTGTATCAGTTCAATGGACAGAAAAAATTCAGGATTATCTCCATGAGAGAGCTGAGAGACAGTATGTACATGGGTAAATCCCCTTTTAACATACGCGCTTTCCTTACCAAGTAATTTTTCAAGCAGCTCTCTGTTTTGCAGCCTGGTCATGGTGGTATCTGCTAAAACACTGTCAATCAGAAAGTGTAGCTCACTTTTTGTGAACTGACGCTCATCCAGATAGTATCCGTTTTTATAGCAAATATCATAGTCCAGCTCCTCCAACTCACGCAAAACATTTCCCAGTGCCTTTCTTGCGATTTCCAGCTGATAATTTTCTTCCAGCAATCGAATGATATCTTTTTGTTGCAGGGGATGAGAAGCATCACTGTATTCCTCCAAAATTTTCAATACACATACAGGAAGCATTTTTTTATTCACATCATCATTCCTTTCATTCTTTCATTATATCACGATTTTGATATAGGCGTAAAAAGCATTATCCCCCAGCTGCTAATACCGTCACAATAAGTTCATCCTGCAGGTTTTCATTAAATGCCATCCCAAAAATAATATCCAATGCTTCTCCTGCCTCATCATGAATACGGTTTATGATTTGTTGTACTTCATCCAGCGTCAGTGCACTGTTTCCACATATATGTACGATTGCATGATGCAATCCCGCTATATCATGTTCCAAAAAACATGCCGACAAAGCCTGTGCGACAGCCTGCTCCCCCTTATATGCACCACGACCATAACCAACACCAATAAAACCATGCTTCTGCTCTGCCATCGTTGTACGGATATCGGCGTAATCCACATTGATATAGACCGGTATGGTAATTAGTTCATATAACGCCTGAATTCCCTGTTGTATCATCCTGTCAGCCATGGAACAGGCACTTTCGATTTCCGTATTTTTTAGCTGTTGGAGAATATATTGATTGGATAAAGTGATACAGGTGTCTGCATTTGTATAAATATCTTCCAGTGCACTCTTCGCTATACACATTCGCTTTTCCTCCTCAAAAGGAAAGGGCAATGTCACAAAGGCAATCGTCAGGGTATGCATTTGCTTTGCAAGCTGTGCAAATACAGGAAGTGCGCCGCTTCCCATGTCACTGCCAAGCCCGCCACATAACAATACCATATCAGCACCTTTCATACGTGCAATGATTTCTTCTTTACAGGATCGTGCAGAACGTTTTCCAAGCTCTGTAGCAGCTTCTGTACCATATCCTTTTATAGGGTTTTGTTCAAGCAAAAGCTTTTGCTTAACAGAAAACTGTTTCAGAGAATGCTGATTGGTGTTCACTGCGATATATTCCACGCCCTGCAGCGGTTGTTGCAGCATATGCCAAATCATAGAATTTCCCCGATCACCGATACCAAAAATTTTCATCGTTATCTGTCTCATTAAACGGGAATCCTGCAACATGATTTTTCAATGCCCTGCAATTTCTTCTGTTTATAAAAATAATATGTTTATTCTGAATATTCAAATCACATATACTTCCATATACCAAGACAGCTTGCTCTGCAGTTAGCCTCATAAAGCAATCCACAAGCACGATAGCTCCACATACAGAAAGTAGTTCATACAATGCCAGAAAGCAGGCATATTGTAGAAGGATGTGAAAGCTACTGCTACAGAATACGATGTCTACCCTCCGATAATTTTCAGTAATACGCACATGCTTTTTACAGATGTCTATTCGATAAGCTTTCTTTAGAAACTGACTGAACAGCTGTGATGCTCTATTATTTAATGCAGTTATGGAAACAGATGCACGACTCTTTCTGCATAGCCTACAATATATATCATAAAACGGCTCTTTCTGAAGAAATACAGGTTCATCCTCATACCAGAAAAAATAGCACAGGTCTGTATTTGTAGATACATTGCTTTCATTCAAAATACGTAAGAGCTGTTTGTAATTTCTGAAGCGCATAGCCCAAATAAGCATATGATGCAGCTTTATGATCTTTACAGCATGTATTTCGATACACAAAGCCTCAACTACCTCAGCACGCATTCTATTTATTCTGTGTTCACACGCTGCATTCATACATACAGGCACCAGTTCTGTTTGCACAACCATGTCATCACCGCCTATATGTATCATACAATACCTCATGTTTCATTTTTGACACATGCTGTTTCTTACGCTGTATGAAAATAAAAAACAGCACGAAGACCAATGATTGGTATTAAGTTTAACTACTTTAATAAATAAGGAAGCTAAGAAATAATAATGCTTCCATATAAATATCAGGATAAAGAATAGGA
>OAVH01000288.1_pt1 | contig 39594 bp, 38 predicted proteins | sample 1495281 | NCBI WGS metagenome assembly OAVH01 (sample SAMEA2580082, study PRJEB22360) | human gut metagenome | biome: human gut; feature: human-associated habitat; material: faeces | place: Denmark | collected 2008/2010
TCCGGCTACGAATTCTTGTGGGAAAGGCCCAGAGGGAAAAAGCCACGAAAAATCAAAGCGGAACGGCTCGCCCTCCGGGTGGAAAATGCCATGCAGCATTTTTAAGCGTTCATAGCCTGTCATGGGGCGGGCAGATACGCCCAAGAGCTTAAAGTTGTTGAGTACGTCTGTTTCGATACGGGCAAGGCGGGATTTTGCCGCACCCAGACTGTCGGCTTCAATGGCAAAGGTAATGTATTTTGCTTTAACAAGCCCGTTGTTGCCTTTGGAAAGCTGATTTTTCAGCATATCCGCGTACTCGCTGCGGATAGAGTTGAAAGCGTCGTCCTGTGTGGGAATGTCGATAGCTTTTTCCGCTTCGCCGCGCTGTGTGCCTTGATTGATGAAAGAAAGCTGCACCGAAACGGAAGCGTCAAAGTAATTGAGGAAGTCACACCAGTTTTCAAAAATGGCGGTCTTGTCGTCTGCCTGTGCAAGCTGATAGTTAATATCTTCAAAGGCAACGGTCTTTGAATACTTCCGTTCCGTAACCTTGCATATCCCGTCCGGGTACATCTGAATGTAGGGGATTGTCTGCTGCGCGGTATGTGCTTTCCCGTCGCCCTTTGCCTGTCTGATAACCTCGGCAATCTGCTTTTTCTCGGCGCGGGTGAGCTTGCGGGGCGGGTTAGCCCCGGCGGTTCTTTTTCCCGGTACTTTTTTTGTGGGTTCCTTTTGCAATCGCTGATACCTCCTTTTCAAGTTTTCTTTGCCGTTCTAAGACGGCGTATAAATTCTGTGTCTGATAGGGTCGTTCTTTTGGGGCAATGAATTTTGTCTGAATGATGTTTTTTACCACCACTTCAAGGGGCTGCCCGTGTTTCTCATACATGGCAAGCAGGAAACAGGGCAGCATGACAGCAATCATTGCCATAGACGCAAGACTTGTGCCTGCGCTGTCTTTGAGTAAAAAGAAAAGCGGAAGTCCCACAATGAGGGCTGCCGCAAAACAAACAATCTGCCGTTTTGTCAGATTGAAAGCTACCTTTGTTTTGACTTTGGATAAGTCTTTGGGTACGGGTACATACGCCAAGAAAAAACCTCCTTTCATGGTTGATGTGTTACTGAAATTCCCATAAGGGGCAGTCAAGGCAAAGGTCAGTTTATGCCCTTTGCCGACATACAGGATATGGGGATTGACCGCGTAAAGGTCGGGTCGTATTTTGCTTCGCAAAATCTCCACCCTACCCTTGACGCGGGCTTTAGTGCGCGGAAAAAATCGACTTTGCAAGTGCGCCGGATTTGAACAGGGAGAAACAGAGGATAACGGTATAGGCTGCAAGGGAAAAAATCGCGCTGTGCAGGTTATCCGCAATTATCATGCTGTTTACCAGTACGGCATATATGCCGACGCATATCATAATGAGGAAGCCTTGAAAGCCGAGGGCGAACAGGGATTTTAAGTAGTTGTTACCTATCTGTCCCCATTCCCGGTTCGTCATTGTTGCAAACGGGATAGGCGATACCGAACAATAAAGGTAAATTTCAATCATTCTGCCATAGAGGATAACGGTTATCAGTACGGACATGATTTTCATGCACAAGCTCACAAGGCTTGTTTCCATGACAAGTAAGAGCAGTTCGGGGATTTCCATGCTTTCAAGCCCGTCCTGCATGGAGCCGAGGGCGGCGGCAACATCTATATTCGTGCTGCCGCCGATTACCCCCGCCGCGCCGGAAACAACGTGCTGCGCCATATCGAACACCGCCATAGTGATATTAAACGTGTTTGTCACAAGGTAAACCGCGACAAACGCCTTGAAAATCCACTTAAAAAACATGAACGTGTCAATATCGTGCATATTGTTCTTTTCCGTTACCATGCTGATAAGCTCGTAGCATAGGACATAGGTAATGACAAGCCCCGCAATCGGGACGATCACATTTTCACTAAGCGTCCGTATCATGGAAAATATGCTTGCGTTCCACGCTTGCGGGGTCTGCCCTACCTCTGCGGCGATAGTGCCGACTTTTTCATTTACGTCCCCGAACATAGTTGACAGATTACCGTTTATGGCTCCGATAAGGATTTCCTTTATCCATTCGTTAATCGCGTCAAGTATGCTCTGCATAAGCCTTTACCCGCTTATCTTAACCGAACAGCCCGGACAGGAGCGGTACAAGGGTCATGCCGATTAAAGCGACACCGCCGCCCGCCATTAACTGCTTCATGCCCTGGCTTTTTGCTCCCGGATTATCATTTCCGTAACCCTCCATAAGATTGATAACGCCCCAGATACCAAGACCAGCTCCAAGTGCGATTACAAGTGTCTGCAAAACTCCTACTGCGCTGTTAAAAAATGCCATAAATATAGTCCTTTCTGCCGCTGTGCGGCTGCCCTCAAAAGGGCATAAAAAACGGCGGTCAGTTTCAAAACTGCCGCGGTCATAAGCCCGCCGGATTTGACGGGTTCCCCGCGCCGCCCTACCTCTGCGGCGCAGCGGTATTCAGTTGTAAAATGTAAGGGGTCTGTCTGCGGCTTCCTGCCACGCCCCAAGTAGGGGCGCGTATCATGTAGCCGATAGTGGTTGTAATTGCTTCAATCCCTCCTTTCTGTTTCCCGGCTTATCGTTACGGCATTTGCCGCGTTACTGTTCCAGTAAAAAGCCCCTGCGCCGGACATACTCGGCAGCATAAAGGCGGTGTTCCCCGCCGCGCTCCTGCCAGTATTCCCGCAAGGCTGCGTCTGCGTTTTCTGCAAGCTCCATGAAAAACCGTTCAAGCTGCGTGTTATCTGTTTTCTTTCTCTGTCTGCTCATGGTCTTTGACCTCCCCTAAACAGTGCTTTTGATACAAGGCTTCACAAGCCCTTATGAATGGCTGCAATTCCCGCCGCTTCCTTTCGGCGGCAAGGAAAATGATTTTGTGGTCTGCTGATTTCTTCCCAGTCAGCTTATTCATTGTCGGTGTCCTCCGGCAACCCGGAAGCGTCGATTTCGTAGTAGTCAAATACTTCGTCGGGCTTCACGACAGCGGGGCGGCGTTTGATGTGCTTTTCCATGTCAAAGGCGTTTTTCGGGTCTGCGTCAGACAGGTACTTGTATTTCGGGTGTTTTGTTATATCGAATTTGTCCGAAAAGAACGGACGCACACCTCTAAGCTGCAAGATACACTTGCCGCCGTCCATGACCGCGATTTCGTCCTGTGTCATAAGTTCTTTCCCTAACTTCTGATAGTTCAGCCCATGCGAAAGCTCCCGTCCTCTGGTTTCAGAAGTGTTGAAGCTGTCAATCGTTTCTTTCCCCAAAATTTCCGATATTTCTTTCAGCGTCGTTTTTTCCTTGCCGCCCAAGAAAAGGGTCGTATCGCAGTTGCCAACGATAGTATCGGCGTTGTCCTTGTAGATTGCCTTTAGCTGTGATTGGCTCTGCAAGATGATAGACGCGGAAATTTCACGGCTTCGTATCGTCGCTATGAGCTTTTCAAACTTCGGGATTTGACCGATATTCGCAAATTCGTCTAACAGGCAGCGCACATGAACAGGCAGCCGCCCGCCGTAAACGTCGTCGGCTTTGTCGCATAACAAGTTAAAAAGCTGCGTGTAAAGGATTGATACGACAAAGTTAAAGGTGTCGTCGGTATCGGAGATAATGACAAACAGGGCGGTTTTGCGGTCGCCTATAGTGTCAAGCTCCATTTCGTCGGTTTCCATTAGCTCGCGTAATTCCCGTATGTCAAAGGGGGCTAACCTCGCGCCGCAGGAAATAAGGATTGATTTAGCGGTCTTGCCTGCCGCAAGTTTGTACTTCTTGTATTGCTTAACTGCAAAATGCTCCGGGTCTTTTTCTTCCAGACGTTCAAACATGAGGTCAACCGGGTTCTTAAAGTCCTCGTCGTCCTCACGGGCTTCCGACGCATTTATCATTTCAAGCAGCGTCGTAAAGTTCTTTTCCTCGTCGGGGGCTTCATACCAGATATAGCCGATAAGCGCGGTGTAGTAGAGCTTTTCAGCTTTTACCCAAAAGTCCTCGCCGGATTTGTCCCCGTCGCCTTTGGTATTTGCAATAATGGTATTTACCAACTTCAAAATGTCCTTTTCACTCCGCAGATAGGCAAAGGGATTGTATTTCATGGATTTTTTGAAGTTAATCGTATTCAGCACCTTTATCTTGTAGCCGCCCCGCTGCAAGAGCTTCCCGCACTCGATTAAGACGGTGCCTTTCGGGTCGGTAACAACATAGCTTGAGTGCATTTGCATAAGGTTGGGCTTTACGAAAAAGCGGGTCTTGCCGCTGCCGGAACCGCCGATAACTAAAATGTTCTTGTTCCTCGCATACTTCGGCTGCTTTGGGCGGCTGCTCATCATAAGCCGCTCCGTCTGGGTCAGCAGCACGTTATTTTCAAATACAGGGTCGATATAGGGCTTTATATCCTCCACGTTGCCCCAACGGGCAGAGCCGTATTCCATGCCTTTCCGGTATTTCTTCGCGTTCTTGCCTTTGAAATAGACGCCAAGCCGGATAATGATTGCCCCCGCAATGCCGATAAGCAGATCGGCGGGGTGCAGGCTCGGCGCGATACTGGAAAAGGCTGCGGTAAAGCCGTCCCCCAAGTGTAGGAGCTTTGCGCTCATATCTGCGCCGGGGGCAAGGCGTACCGCCGCGCCTATCTTGTCAAAGAGCCAGACAAAAAGCAGATACGGGAGATTAAGGATAAGCAGCTTTTTTACTTCCGGCTTCATAGTGATACCTCCCTGTCTTTGTTCTTGACTTTCTCCCGCTGTGCATTTAATCCCGCTGCTTTTTCTTTCAGAGAGGAAAGCAGCTTGCGGATAGAGGGCTTTTTCTCCTGTGTCAGCTTCTTTGCGGAAAACTCCTTGAAAGCTGCGGTCAGCGCGTCAGCGTCCCGCCCTTTGAAAAAGACAAGATAACGGGGCGGCGTTTCGGTACTGTCTTTCTTTAAGGCAAAGTCAATCCCGTATTTCTTCGCTGTACTCTCAAAGGCTTTGATGTTGTCCTTTGTAATCTCGATATTGGAAACGCCCGCGTTCTGCTTCATAAGCTGTTTCAAGGTCTGCTTGCCATGCGGGGTCTTGCTTTTCTGTTTGCTCATTTCCGCAAGCAGCTTTTTCATAGCCTTTTGGAGCGTCTGGGCGGTCAGCTTCCCGGTCTTGATGTAAAGAGCTATGGTTTTTTCGTTGATTTCATCTTGCAATCTGTGTCCTCCTTTCGCATGATAATAGGATTAAGGGCGCAAAAAAGGACAGCCTTTTTTCTGCTGCCCCTGTCACACCCATATTTGATTAAATCCGTACCCGCAGCCCGTTAAGGTCGTGCGCCCGCACTCCCACAAGATACCATTCCTGCGACGGGTTCATCTCAATCCGGGTCGGTTTCCATTTCCCCCGCACGAACACGTCAAAGCAATCGCCGCAATGCAGCCCGCCGTAATAGTCGGCAAGGTCAAAGCGAATGTCGTAGCGGTCAGCAGTTTCGTCAAAAATCAAAGCTCCTGTTCTCTGTGTCATAAAAAATCCTCCTTGTGATTGTGATGTTTACAGGCTTTCGCCGGGGTTGCATGAATAATAGTCGGGGTCGCCGTACTTCGGTTTCTCCGGGGAGAGTGCGCCGCTCGCCATGTCGTGAGCCACAAGCGCGGTGTAGTAATTGCCAATAGTGGACGGGGCATTGAAAAGAGCTGCTTTCATGTACTGCTTGATGTTGCGGATTTTGGTAGTATTCTCACTCAAACAGTCAAGGACAAAGCGGATATGCTCACTGTCCAGTTTCATAAGCCTTGCTTTTACAAGCTCTGCCGGGTAATCGTCCCCGGCGATACGGATTGTCTTTCTTCTGGTGCAGACGGTTTCAAGAATGAGGTCAACAAGCTCGTCCAGTCTGTCCCCGTCAAACTTCATATCCTGTTTGAGAATGTCATAGCTGATATTGTCCTTGATGATTTCCTCGTATATCTCAAACGCGCTCTGCGTCATTTCCGTTCCTTTCCGTTCCGGCGGCGTAGCCGCTTCCCCGTCGTAAGGCAAGGGATTTAGGGAATGGATAGGAATGGAATCGGTACTTGATAAATCCGTATTTGATTTTTCTTTTTTTGATAAGTCAGTCTTTTGTATATCTTTATTTAATTGCATTGGATTTTCCAACGTAGGGTTTTCCTGCATAGGATTATCCAATGTTGGATTTTCCAATGTAGGTAAATCCGGTAATGGTATCGGCTGCGGCTTCTCATAGATAACGTAAGCTGCGCCGCGCAAGCGTCCTTTTTCGTCACGTTCCCTTGAACGGACGATATACCCGGTGCGTTCCAGTTCCTTAACGGCTTCCCGGATAGCGTCGATTTTTTCCCGGTTAATGTGGGACAGCCCCGCAAGGGTGTAGTCCCAATCTTCGGGGAGTGACAGCATTTGAGAGAGCAGCCCTTTTGCCTTTAAGGAAAGCTCCTTATTGCGTAAGTGGTGGTTGCTCATTACGGTATAGCCTTTGTTGCGTTCCACTCTGAAAACTGCCATAGTGTCATTGCTCCTTTGCTGTGGATTTGTTACGCAATAGAAACGCGGTTTTGGGGGAAAAGGTATAAATCCCTTATTCGCTTGAAAACGCGCCCGCAACGCCTTATAAATCAAGGGCTTTTTCATGCCTACTGCGTAACAAAGGGCATGAAAAAAGCGGCGTTCCTGTTCTTCCTGTGTTGGAAGTGGGAAACGCCGCTCTTGCGGTTCTGTATAAAATTGTTTACCAATTAGGCTAATATGCTATTTGAGGTTTTCCCGTAGAAATAAAAAAGCGTGTCAACCAGTAGTAAATCGTGCGTTGGACTCTGATTTTGAACAATCAATCTACGCCCATTTCTACGCCCAAATTGCATGAAAGTATATAGTTTTATGTGCTTCTTTATGAAGTTGCGATTTTAAGAAATGCAGCAACCATGCGGGTTTGCGGACTTTTATAGAGATATAGGAAGTTATGAAAATCGGTCAATATATTACGATTCCTAATTTCATTTTTATCTTTACCTGTTCAGAAAATCTTAATTTTAAAGACACTCTGCCTTTCATATTATTTTACTACACAATTACTACACCAATTCTAAACGATTTTAAGTATTTTTTCAACATTTGATTCCCAAAGTTTTTCCTTATAGAAACACAAACACTTTCGACCAACGCTTCCTAGTTCTGAACAAAAAGAAATCTGTTCCAGCATTTCGCTGTTCCTATTTTACCTCTGCTTTCGAGTAACTCCTATATAAAATAGGCTGCAAAATAAGACAGATTACTATATACAACGGAATAATAAACGTTGCTACCGTTGTTACCTTACCTCCTAGATTAACAAGTCCGGACTCTTTCATATCAACATACACTTCTAATAATTGATCCGGAAAGAACAAACATAATTGTGGCAGCGTAATAATTCTGCTTAGGAACGGGAATGCACATAATATGATAAATGGTACAATAATCGCTGTTGTTGTAGAACGTGTCACTGATGATACTAACATTGCCAGTAAAGAGGCAAACAATGTACCAACATATCCGCCTGACACAATAAATAAATACGCCTGCAAAAAGGTTACATTGTATACGCTTCGCCATAAATCTAACTGAATCGGGCAATTTGCTCCATCTGCTCCCAATACCAAAAGAACAATAGTCGTATAGAGAATCACAAAAACGATATAAAATACAGAAACGATCATAATTCCCGCACCCATTTTTGATAACACACCTTTATTTCTTCCCAACTTGGCTGAAAAGAAGATAGAATCTGCCTTTGTCTGAAATTCATCCGAAAATATACCGGACACAAAAAATCCGATTACCAGAGCCAAGATCAAAATAAATGTTGAGATATTTTGTAAAAGGGCTGCCCATCCGTCCGCATATTCATAATAAAAAGGTGTCTTTAAATTTTCATATTGCTGAATCAGGAATTTTTGTTCTTCTTCCGTAAATGTTTCTTCTCCCGAATTCATCCAGTTTTCCAAAGTTGAAATTCTTCTTTCATAGATCGTCCCCACTTCATCAGCTGATACGCTGTTGGCAGCATATGGATTATAATCTCTAAATTCACTAAAGGCTGAATTAATGACATCTACAATTCCTGCGATCCCCTGATATTTTGCATAAGCCTTATCCTGTTCTACGATATCATCAGACAACGCTTCTTTCGAATTATTTATAGCCGTATTTTCTTCAAGAACCTTACGCAATGTATCTTCAGTCAAATATCCTGCCCATTTATTTTTAGCTTCTCTTAAGTTTCGTGATGCTGTAATCCCGACAGAATGATTTCCGTTTTCATCAACATATTCCACTCTATTTATTGTCAAAATACTGGTTACCACCAATACAACAAATAATAATATCACCGCAATTTTGTTTTTTGGTTTAGAAAACACTTTTTTTATCTCAAATTTCAACATCTTCAACACCTGCCTTCTCTCCAAAATAATACAAAAACACATCCTCCAGTGAAGGTTCAACACATTTTGCATTTACGAAAGGTTTTTCAAGAGAAATAATTCTTAACATAACGCCGTTTGCTTCTGATTTCATGTTAGAGATCTTATACTTATTTACAAAATTAGACACTTGATTTTTTTCAACATAACATTCCCATACTTTTTCCGGCATAGAATTGATCACTTCCTCAGAAGTTCCTTTGTGCATAAGCTTCCCATCCTTCAGCAGCCAAATTTCATTGGCTATATATTCAATATCAGAAACGATATGGGTGGATAATAACACCAATCTGTCTTCTGCCAGTTCACTAATTAAATTTCGAAATCGAATCCGTTCATTGGGATCAAGTCCGGCGGTCGGCTCATCAAGAATCAAAATTTTAGGATCGTTCAGCATAGCCTGTGCAATACCGACTCTTCGCTTCATACCACCGGATAAATTTTTCATTTTCTTATTTACAGCTTTTTGCAAGCCTACCTTGGTTACTAATTCTTTTACTCTTTTTTTAGCAACAATCGGTCTTATCCCTTTCAAAGAAGCGATATAAAGAAGATAATCTTTTATCGTAAATTCTGGATAAAACCCAAATTCCTGCGGAAGATACCCTAGTAATTTCCGATATTCTCCGTCCATACTAAAAATATCTTTTTCATCACAATATATCGTTCCGCTGGTCGGCTTTAATAAAGTACACAACATCCTCATCAAGGTTGTTTTGCCCGCTCCATTTACACCTAACAACCCATATACCCCTGTTGTCATTGTAACATTCAGATTGTCAACAGCTGTAAAGTCACCAAATTTCTTAGACAAATTTGTTATTTTTAATTCCATTTATAACCCTCCTAATACTTCATAGATTCACGTATCGTTCTATAAATTAAATCTCCAAGAATTACAAGCCCGATTCCAATTAAGAATATCCATACCGGAAGCTTTATAAGAGTATATATTTTATCATTCGTTATTACACTCCACCAGATGACGCTCCACAAAATACAAAGTGCAATGGAACCCGCCTCACTTGTATTCTTTTTACTGCACAGCATTCCAAAGCAAATACAGCCGGTCACTACCGCAGGAAATAAAAACTGCGACAATAAAGAGAGTAGTGTAATATGCAATCTTCCATGCAGGAACAAGCAAAATGCAGTAACTAATATAACGTCTACTAACCCAAACAAAAAGATTCTTGCCGAATAGATCTGTCTAAGAGAATAGTACGACGCGCTTTCTATCTCCATACATTGATTGGATCTGTTTTTCCACAATTCCGGAATAATTAAAATCACAAATAAAACACTTGCAATCCCCAATCCCCTCTGCACATAAAATGTCTCTTGATTGTAGGAAAGAATAACTCCCATTCCCGTTAATAGCAGCATCTGTAACAACCACCATTTTTTTTGCGTGACGCAAAACTGTATCCATAAGAACTCTCGGTAGGTCAACATCTTCTCCTGTTCTTTCAAGCAGAAAATTTCTATCGATTTATTTACTGTATCTACAATTTTTTCTTCATTCGGATGGACGGTTCCATACTCTTCAAATTCGTTCCTTTTCTTTTTCATATCCATCCTCCTTTCCAAAACGTTCTAATTGCTTTCGTGCATTTGTCAGCCGATATTTCACCAGTGATTCTCCAATCGCTAATCGCTCTGCTATCTCTGCAATTTTAAAACCTTCGAGATAATACAGGATGACAACATCTTTTAGTTCCTGCGGCAGCGAATCAACTACACGGTCTATAAACACCTTATCAATAACCTGTTCTATATCATCTGACGCTTCACAATTTGACAACTCTTCGTCACCTAAAAATACTTCTTTGTTCTTTTTGTAATAATTCTTGCATAAATTTCCTGCAATCGTATAAAGATAGTTCTTTGTTTTTCCTTGAAAATGATAATCAGATAATTTTGTGAAAAACTTGATAAATGTTTCCTGTGTTAAATCTTCGGCATATTGTGTATCGAAGCAATGGTAACTGCAATACTTTAATATTTCGTTATAATATTTACGCACGAAAGTATCAAAAGCTTGTTCGTTACCTTGCTTCATTTTCTGAATCAGTAAAAAGTCCGTAATCACAAAATCCTCCTTTCTCATTTGAAATGTTATAAGCACTCACACCATTCTACTATGTATAACAACTCAAGTGACTAAAAAGTTAGTCGTTTTTTACAAAAATTTACAAATTTAAAAATTACATATTCTCGCAATATAAAGCAACGAAAAAGGAATGTCACTTTTGGTAACATTCCCTTTGAAAAGATCTCTTATTTTTTATAACTTACTATCCTTTGTCTCCATCAAAATCACCACACCGGATAAGAAGCTGATCACTGCTTCCTCATCTTCAATCTGATTGCTTACGCACAGGCTGTCGTAAGGCATCAGCGTATGGTTATGGAGCGGATATTTTGCGCCGGTAATATTAAATTCAAAAATTTCTTGTCCAAGCGGAAATACAGAGAAATACGTTCCGTACGCCTCGTCCTTTCTAAGCACCGTTTCCTCTCCGATCAGACGTATCCGGTTCTGACGGTCCATGATCTTCGCATCGATTCCCGCCTTAAATGGAATATATAATGACTGTACATTTGCCCAGAGATGGTCGATTCGTCCTCCGGTTGCTCCAAGGAGCACCATCTCTTCACATCCAAGCATCATTGCAAGGCGAATGGCATGTTCTGTGTCAGACGCATCTTTTACCGGATTAAATTCCCGTATTGGCACATCTGTCTCATCACGATAGTAATCTCTCACCTTTTCATCTACGCTGTCAAAATCCCCCACAATATAACTTGGCTTGATCTGATGCTGATACAAAAACTCCATTCCTTTATCCACACCAATAATGTGGCTATACCCTTCTTCTAATACAGACAGCGTAAATTCCTCGTCCAGCTCTCCGCCGCTGACGATTACGATTCTCTTACTCATAGCTCTTTAGTATCTCCATAAATTCCTTCGTATTCTGCGCCGGTTCTCCTTTAAATACTGCCGATCCCGCTACGATAATATTGGCTCCTGCATCCAGAACTTCTCTCACATTCGTCAAATAGATGCCTCCGTCTACTTGAATATCAACATTTAATTCTTGTTCTTCAATCATTTTACGGATGGCACGAATCTTATCTAAAGATTCCGGGATGAATTTCTGACCGCCGAATCCAGGATGTACGCTCATCACAAGAAGCATATCTATCTTCGAAAGAAGATGTTCTACCTCTTTTTCACTTGTCTCCGGACAGATAGATAAACCAACCTTCATTCCACACTCACGGATTTTGGCAATTGTCTCCTCCACATTCTCACAGGCTTCCAGGTGAATGGTTACGATATCTGCGCCTGCCTCCTTAAACGCCTCAATATAACGGATTGGCTCCTGCACCATCAAATGCGCATCCATAATCTGTTCTGTTGTATCATGAATGGACTTTAAGACAGGCATACCAAAAGAAATGCTTGGGACAAACATACCGTCCATCACATCAAAATGAATATACTGTGCTCCGTTTCTCTCTGTTTTTTTCATTTCTTCTCCCAGATTGTTAAAATCCGCTGCCAGAATAGATGGCGCCAAAATGTAGTTCATACTAATACCTCCTCTTGTTCTTTAGTTCCTCATACATTTCCACATAATTTTCATACCTTATTTTATGGATGCGTCCCTCTTCTACTGCCATTTTAACTGCACAGTCCGGTTCATGGATATGATCGCATCCAATAAATTTGCATGTTCCTTCATAAGGATCAAACTCCGGAAAATAATATTTTAACTCTTCTTTTTCGAAATCATTAACGTACAAAGAACTAAATCCCGGTGTGTCCATGATATAAGAATCATAATCGATCGAAAACAATTCTGAATGTCTTGTGGTATGCTTTCCTCTTTCTATCTTGCGGCTTACATCTCCGGTCTCCATATTCGCTTCCGGATTCAAAATATTAATAATGGATGATTTCCCCACACCGGAAGGTCCGGCAATCACCGTTGTCTTTCCTTTCAACAGATTCTTCACTGTCTCGATATTTTTTTCTTCCAAGGCACTGGTAAATACACATGGATAGCCACAGCCCTCATATATTCTCTCCAGTTGCGCAACCTGTTCATCCTCTGCAATATCCTCTTTGTTAAAACATAAAACAACAGGAATTTTCTGTCTTTCCATCATGACAAGAAAGCGATCCAGCAGATTAAAGTGAGGACTTGGTTTTGTAACTGCGAAAACTACAAGCGCCTGATCCACATTTGCCACAGCCGGACGAATCAACCCATTCTTTCTTGGTAAAATATTGATAATATTTCCCGTCCGCTCTGTTTCGTCCAATATCTCAATCTCCACGTTGTCTCCCACAAGCGGCTTTATTTTTTCTTTTCTGAATATTCCTTTTGCTTTACACTCATAAACACCGGATTCTACTACATTCACGTAGTAGAATCCGGCAATTCCTTTTACTATCTTTCCCTGCATTACAGTAAATTTCCCTTACCTTTTCTAAGGCTCATCTTACTCATCAGTTACAGAATTGGAACCTTCCTGACCGGAAGATTTCGGTCCTAAGCTTAAGACATATTTGATCGTACTTCCCTTAGATGCATTTCCGGAAGACGGAGTCATGGAAATAATCATACCTTCCGGATAATTATTACTGTACTCTTCACTCTGCTTGCTTGCATTTAAACCGTTCGCATATGCCCAATCCAGTAACTCTTCTTCATCTCTTCCGACAAAACTCTGAATGGATATTTTTTCTTCCGGTTTCTTGCCGCGGCTCACCAGAATGTCAACCGTTGTTCCTGCGGAAACCTTCTTACCTCCGGCTACGCTCTGGGACACAACTTTTCCTTCTGCAACACTTTCATCGTACTCATAGGTTACCGTACCGACCTTAAGTTTTGCACTCTTTATCATAGACTGGGCGTCAGAATCGCTCTTTCCTACTACATTCGGAACAGTGATCTTCTCAGAGCCCTTGCTCACCTGCATCACGATCTCTGTATCTTCACTTACTTTAGAGCCAGCCGCCGGCGTTGTTCCAATTACAACACCTTCCTCATACTGATCGCTGTATACCGCTTCGGAAGTTCCGACTTTCAGACCTTCTGCTTCCAATGTCTTCTGTGCTTCTGCTTCATCCATTCCCGCAACATTCGGAACGGTAATCTGATCTCCCACAAGCTTGGAACTTACAACAACCTCAATCATTGTATTCTTCTTAACTTTTTCTCCCGGCTCTACACTCTGTTTGCTGATCAGACCTTCTTCGTATTTCTTAGATTCTTTTCTTGCCACAACCTTAAAGCCAAGTTTCTTATCGTTCAGAATCTTCTTCGCTTCTTCCTCTGTCTTACCGACTACATTCGGTACCTTCACCTTATCCTCTGTCTCTTCCGCCGTAATGCCGGAACCAAAGCCCTTGAAGATTCCCGCAGCTTTACCGATTGCAAAGATTGCTATGAAAACGATGATCACTGCCACAACGATAGTCAGAATCTTCATGACTTTGTTCATGCGAGGATTAACTTCTTCTGATCCGCGTTTTTTTCTGTCATACTCATCATCGTCGTACTCGTCATCGTCGTACTCGTCATGATCGTACTCATCGTCATCATACTCATCATCGTCATATCCATCTTCGTACTCATTGTCATCATATTCGTCATCGTACTCGTCATCATAGCTGTCTCGGATATTGTCCAATTCTTCGTCTGTGATGATTACCGTATCTGCACTTCGAAGCGGTGGAATCACAACAAAGTCTCCATCCGGATCGACTAAGGAGCGCTTCAGATCCTGAATCAGATCACTGGTGTTGCTGTAGCGTCTCTCGCCGTTTTTCTGTGTACATTTCAGAATGATCTGCTCTAAGCTGTACGGAATATCCGGCACGTACTCTGACGGCGGCGTAATCTCTTCCTGAAGATGCTTGATCGCAACTGATACCGTAGAATCCCCATCAAACGGAACTCTTCCTGTCACCATCTCATATAACGTGATACCGATGGAATAAATATCACTTTTTGCATCACTGAATCCGCCTCTTGCCTGTTCCGGAGAAGAATAATGAACGGAACCCATAGCGTTAGAACTGATAGTATTTGAAGTGGTCGCTTTGGCGATACCAAAATCGGTCACCTTCACCTTGCCATCTCTGGAGATAATGATATTCTGAGGCTTAATGTCCCTGTGAATGATATTTGCTGCATGCGCCGCGCCAATACCTGTACACATCTGAATCGCAATACTGATCACTTCTTTGTGGGACAGTCTGCCTTTTCTCTCTATATATTCTTTTAAAGTAATGCCCTCCACAAGCTCCATAACTATATAATAAAGGCCGCGGTCTTCCCCGACATCATACACATTTACAATATTCGGATTCAGAAGCCCTGCTGCTGCCTGTGCTTCTGAACGGAACTTACGAACGAAATTCTCGTCCTCTCTATATTCCTTTTTTAATACTTTGATCGCCACAAAACGATTCAGCATGGTGTCTTTCCCCTTATAGACATCTGCCATTCCGCCTGCGCCAATCTTCGATAATACTTGATATCGATTTCCCAAAAAAATTCCATCTTTTACCATACACTCACCTCATCTGCAAGTGGCTCTGCCATAACAACCCCTATGTTATCTCTCCCACCATTACTATTTGCTTTCTCTATCAGCATAAGAACTGCTTCTACGATATCCCTTGCTCCCTTCACGATATCAAACATGTCCTCATCCTCAACCATATTACTGAGTCCATCCGTACACATCAAAAGAACATCCCCTTTTTTCAGGCGATATTCGTAAATATCAGCTTCTACATCTTCTTTCACACCGATGGCACGCGTAATAATATTTTTATCCGGATGATTCTTAGCTTCCTCCGCCTTGATTCCTCCGAGTCTTACCATCTCTTCTACCAAAGAATGATCCTTAGACAACTGTCGGATCTTATCATTGATCAAATACAAACGACTGTCTCCCACATTTGCAAAATACAAAGTGTTGCCAATCACAGTTGCGACAACCAGTGTAGTTCCCATTCCTTCTAATTTCACATCGGAATGAGCCACTTTGATAAGCTCATGATTCGCAACTCCGATAATCGTATTCAGAATTTCTTCTGGCTTATTAAGCTTTGTATTTTCCAGTTCTTCATGCAACACTTTCACCGTATATTTGGAAGCAAAATCTCCTGCCTTATGGCCTCCCATCCCGTCAGCTACTACCAAAAGATTCGGAAATGGTCCTACCGGTTTATCGGTCACATATACAAAGTCTTGATTGACTTCTCTTTTTCTTCCCACGTCTGTCATTGCATATATTTTCATCTACTTCTCCTTTTTTGCAGCAGCATAACGTCGTCTGAGCTGACCGCAGGCTCCGTCAATATCAGAGCCTCTTTCCCTTCTTATAGTAACATTTATTCCGTTTTTTTCAAGTTTATTTTTGAATTCCTGCGCATTTTTGCTATCCGGCTTCTGGAAATCTCTCTCCCTGATCGGATTGACCGGTATTACGTTTAAATGACAGTTTCTGTGTTTCAAGATTGCCGTTAATTCACGGATATCCTCCGGCTGGTCATTGACCCCCTTCACAAGACTGTATTCAAAGGTCACTCTTCGCCCTGTCTTTTCAAAATAAATATCGCAGGCATTCAACACTTCGGAAAGTTCGTATTTATTTGCCACCGGCATTAATTTCTTTCGTTTCTCCTGATTCGAACCATGCAGAGATAACGCTAACGTAATCTGCAAACCTTCTTCAGAGAGGCGAAGAATATTGGGAACAATTCCGCATGTTGAAGCGGTAATATTTCTCTGGCTGATATGAAGTCCATGTTCATCACTGATCATATGTATGAACTTCACAAAATTATCATAATTATCCAGAGGCTCTCCTGTCCCCATCACAACAATATTAGACACTCTCTCCCCGGTAATCTTCTGGATATGATAAATCTGTCTTAGCATCTCGGAAGCTGTGAGATTGCGTTCCAAACCGTCAATGGTAGATGCACAGAAACGGCACCCCATGCGACATCCCACCTGTGAGGAAATGCAGACGGAATTCCCGTAGTTGTATTTCATCAATACACTTTCGATCATATTCCCATCTTCCAGTTCAAAGAGAAATTTCTCTGTGGGATCTACCTGGGAAATCTGTCTTGCTGCCATTGTCACTTTTTTGATCTCATACTCATGATCCAGTTTTTCTCGTAACGCTTTTGACAAGTTGGTCATCTCATCAAAAGAATCCACAAGCTTCTCATGGAGCCAGCCATAGATCTGTTTCGCCCGAAACGCCTTCTCTCCTATATTTTTCATCTCTTCCATCAATTCGTCATAGCCAAACGATGCAATATCTTTTTTATCCATGATTCTCCCTCTCAAACAATGCGATATAGAATCCATCTCCTTCTTCTCTTGCCGGAAGGAACTGCTGCTCCTTTACCAGTCTAAACTCAGGATATGTTTCTTCAAACCAGTGGGCAGTTTCTTCATTTTCGCCGCGATGAATCGTACAAGTGCTGTATACAAGCTTTCCGCCCATTTTTACATATTCATGTACGACTGACAAAATCTTCCTTTGCAGGCAGACAAGGTCATCCTGCATCTCTTTTGTCATCTTATATTTCAGATCCACCTTTTTCCCAAGTACTCCAAGGCCGGAACAAGGAAGATCTGCGATAACGATATCTGCTTTCTCCTTTGCGGTCTCATCATAGACTGTTGCATCATGACAGACTGCTTCTATATTATCAAGTCTGCTTCTCTGAATATTCTCGTTGATCAGACTTACTTTATATTCGGTAAGATCTCTCGCCTCTACATGCCCGCTTCCTGCAAGCTTTTCTGCCATATGAATGGCTTTCCCTCCCGGCGCCGCACAGACATCGATCACATAATCTCCTTCTTTCGGATCTGCCCATTCCGCCACCTGCATAGAGCTTACGTCCTGCACATAGAAATGTCCTTTTTGAAAACTTGTAAGTTTATTTAGATAATCATATCCACGAATACGAAGAGCATATGGAAGACCGGTTTCTTCCACTTCTACCTGTTCTTCCCGAAGTTCTTGGATCAACTCTTCTTTACTTATCGCATTCAAATTACAACGGATTGTTGTTGGATGCTCTTCAAGAAAAGCTTGTCCCATGCGTGCAACGGTCTCTTCATCATAGCTTTCCATCCACTGATCTATCATCCATTGTGGAAGGGAATACTTCACAGACATACTTGGCAGTTCTACTTTCGAAAGATTCCGGCTGATAGTGCGAAGCACTCCATTGACAAAGCCTTTCAGATTAGAAAATCCTTTGCGGACAGAGAGCTTCACTGCCTCATTGCAGACGGCGCTGTCAGGCACACTGTCCATATATTTCAACTGATACACACTGCTTCTTAAGATAGTGCGTATAACCGGTTTCATTTTATTTACTTTAACTTTGGAAAATTGATTGATGATATAATCGATCTCTATCATGCGTTCAAGCGTGCCATTTACCACTCTCGTGATAAATGCACGCTCTTTCTTATCCAGATACTGATATTGATCCAGAACATTTTTCAAGGCAATATGACTATATTCTCCCTCTTTCGTAATAAGAAGCAGTGTCTCAAGCACCAGCTCCCGATCATTTACCGGTGATCCCATTCCTTTTCTCCTCTATCCTCTAATCGTCTCGTCCTGCTCCGGTCAGCAAAAAGATACGCAAAAGCTGTAAGATTGCCGCTGCTGCTCCTGCCACATACGTAAGCGCTGCTGCTGTAAGCACTTTTCTTGTCTGTCTCACCTCATCCGGATAAAGCATTCCTGTATCGCCCAGAATCCGAAGCGCACGCCCAGACGCATTAAATTCCACCGGAAGTGTCACAACTTGAAACAGAACAGACATAGAAAATGCAAGAACTCCCAGATTTAAAAACATTGCAGAACTATTGCTGTTAAATAAAAGTCCAAACAAGATCAAAGGCCACGCAATCGCGCTTCCGAAATTTGCAACCGGAACAAGTGCACCGCGGAGCTTAAGCGGTACATAACCTCTCGCGTGCTGGATTGCATGACCACATTCATGCGCCGCCACTCCGATTGCCGCCACCGAAGACTGATTGTATGTTGCACCGGACAACCGGAGCACTTTATTTCTCGGATCATAGTGATCCGTCAAATTTCCAGACACATATTCCACACGCACATCATAGATGCCTGCACCACGGAGCAAACGCTCTGCTGCCTCTCTTCCGGTCATCCCCGAATGGCTCATCACTCTGGAATACCGATTGAACGTAGATCGCATTTTTACCGAAGCTGCCATGCAGATCAACACGCCGATCACTACTAAAATGTAAGTACGGTCAAAATACATTGGATATATCATTGTAATTCCTCCTATCCCAAAACATATCGTTATTATATATGAAACTTGGAGAAAATACCTGTTTTTCACACATTTTTAAGAATTTTTAAGAACTGTTCCGATTTTTACGTCATATCCGCGCAAAAATGCATCCGCTTCCATTCTCTTTTTACCCGGAATCTGAAGAGCTTTCACTTTCAGAAGTCCTTTTCCTGTCTGTACAAAGAAGCCGTCTTTTTCCACCTTTACTACGGTTCCAGCCGTCTCCTGCGTGTCTTCCTCCCAGACTTCTGCTTCCCAGATCTTCATTACTTTTCCATTCCAGTCCGTGTAAGCGCTAGGCCACGGATTCAATCCGCGAATCAACCGCTCAACTCCCTCTGCCGGCTGATCCCAGTCAATATTTCCAAGATTTTTATCCAGCATTCTTGCATAGGCTGTAGGGCTGTCACCCTGTTTCTGCGGAACAATTGCATGTTCCTCAAGCCCCTTTAATGTCTCTACACAAAGCTTTGCTCCGGCTTCTGCAAGTTTGTCATGAAGACTTCCTCCAGTCTCTTTATCATCCAGTACGATTTCTGTCTTAAGAAGCATATCACCGGTATCTAAGCCTTCATCCATCTGCATGGTTGTCACGCCGGATACTTTCTCTCCGTCGATCACTGCCCATTGGATCGGAGCGGCTCCCCGATATTTTGGAAGAAGGGAAGCATGAACATTGACGCACCCGTAAGGCGTCATTTCCAGAATTTCCTTTGGAAGAATCTGTCCAAAAGCGATAACCACCATGATATCCGCATTGTATTTGCGAAGCTCCTCTATGCAAGAAGCTTCTCTTACCTTTTTCGGTTGAAATACCGGAATCCCGTGCGCCATTGCCGCTTCTTTCACTGGTGTAAACTGCATCTTCCCGCCGCGTCCCTTCGGCTTATCCGGCTGTGTAACAGCAAGTACAACATCATGCCCCGCTTCAACAAGCGCTTCCAGTGTGCCCACAGAAAAGTCCGGCGTGCCAAAAAATATTACTTTCATTTACTCTTCCTCCCCGTAAGGCTCCACATCATGAATTCCGCCTTCTGCAAGTTCCACATACATTTTTCCATCTAAATGGTCAAGTTCGTGGCAGAATGCCCTTGCCAGCAATTCTTCCCCCTCCAGCTCAATCTCTTCCATTTCTTCATTTAAAGCTCTTACCTTCACATAATTCGGACGGGTTACAAGACCGGATTTACCCGGAACACTTAAACATCCCTCTTCCCCGCACTGCTCGCCGGCAGTCTCTACAATTACCGGATTGATCAGAATAATCGGACCTTCTCCCACATCAATCACTACGATTCTCTTTAAAATACCGACCTGCGGAGCCGCAAGACCGACTCCCATCGCCTCATACATTGTATCTAACATATCATTGATCAGTATTTTTGTGCGAAGCGTCATTTTCGTCACTTCTTTACATGGTTTTGTCAACACCTCGTCGCCTAATTCACGGATTTTTCTAATTGCCATAATTCTTCTCCTTTTCTTTGATATTTATATATTTAATGGGTTAAAATCAAATTGAATCCTCAAATGATCGAACCCTCTGTTCATGTCTATATACTGCTCCAGCAGGTCTTTCGCACGAACTAACCATTCATAGTCTTCACTTTTCACATATATGATCTGCCGATACTGGTCATTTACTTTGGACACATAGGGCGCCGCCGGACCGATCACTGTAAGCTTCCCTTCCCGATTGATCCGTTCCGTAAATTCTTTAAGATATCCTGCTGCCACCTTAAGATGTTCTTCCTCTTCTCCGGTCATCCAGATTGCCAAAAGATCTTCTGCCGGTGGATATCCCATCAACATCCGGTAATTCATCTCCTCTTCGTAGAAGCTTTCGTAATCTTGTCTCGCCGCAGTTTGAATACTATAATGCTCTGGACTATATGTCTGAATGATTACTTCTCCTTTTTCCCGTCCTCTTCCCGCTCGTCCGCAGGCTTGTGACAGTAATTGAAAGGTACGTTCTGCCGACTGGTAATGGTTCGAATATAACGACATGTCTGCCGCCAGTATTCCCACCAAGGTCACCTGCGGGAAATCATGTCCTTTCACGATCATCTGCGTACCGATAAGGATATCTGCCTCCTCGGATGCAAATGCTGACAGTATTTTCTCATGGCTGTCCTTTTTCTTAGTCGTGTCCATGTCCATGCGAAGTACCCTTGCCGTCGGAAACATCTTCTTCACCAGCTCCTCGATCTGCTGCGTACCTGCGCGGAATCCTCCGATATAATGAGAACCGCACTCTGGGCAGGAAGGCATGGAAGGTCTTTCATATCCGCAATAGTGGCAGACAAGCTTCCCATTTTTGTGGGCAGACAATGCCACATCACAATGAGGACATTTTACAACATATCCACATTCTCTACAAGAAACAAATCCCGCATATCCCCGTCGATTCAAAAATAACATAATCTGCTGTCTCTTTTGCAGCCGGTCTTCTATCATTTCTTTCAGTCTGTCACTGATGATCGAACGGTTTCCATGCTTTAATTCTTCCCTCATATCTACTGTATATACTTCCGGAAGGCTCTGAGCAGTTGCCCTGTTTTTTAATTCCAGCAGTGTATATTCTCCCAGCCTGCACCGATAAAATGCTTCCAGTGAAGGAGTCGCCGATCCAAGGACTACACTGGCTCCTTCTAGCTTTGCGCGCCGAATCGCAGTCTCTCTTGCATGATACCTCGGCACCTGTTCACTTTTATACGTGGTCTCATGTTCCTCATCAATCACGATAAGTCCCAGATTCTCAAAAGGTGTAAATAACGCAGATCTTGGGCCGATCATAACGTCCACCTCTCCCCGTTTCACCCGTTCCATCTGATCGGAACGTTCTCCTTGTGAAAGTCTTGAATTTAGGATGGATACACGGTTGCCAAACCGATTGTAAAACCGAAGCACTGTCTGATACGTAAGGGCAATCTCCGGGATCAATACGATTGCTTGCTTCCCATTCTCAACAACATGCTGGATCATTTTCATATACACTTCTGTTTTTCCACTTCCGGTCACTCCATAGACAAGATAAGTCTTTCTATAACCTTTCTCATAATCTTGTACGAAAGCAGAAACTGCCTGTTCCTGTTCCTTAGTAAGGATCGTTTCTTTTTCTTCTGTCCTTCGGTAACATACCGGATTTCGAAGCGCATCCTGCGATTCGATCACGAGAATTCCCTGCTCCTCCATCGCACGAAGAACAGACAACGTCACATGAAGCTTTTTCGTCAACAACTCATAATCTTGACACGGTTGATCAAGAAGTCCTGCCAGCGCTCTTGCCCTTGCTTTCTGGTTCTTATGAAGGAAAGTATCTAATCTTTTTCTTCCCTCTTCTTCAGAAAGTAATAACCGGACAGTTCGCTTCTTCTTGATCTTCTCCTGCTTCTTGATCGGAAGTACCGTTCGAAGCGCTTGGATCATCGTTCCTCCGTAGACCTCTTTCATCCACGCAGCAAGCGCCACAAGTTTCGACTCAATTGCCCTTTTATCTTCTGCCCGACGCAGAATAAACTTGATCTTATCTGCATCATAATCCGCAGTTTCCGAAAAGCCGATGACATAACCGCCTGTCTCTTTATTTCCTCTTCCAAAGGGCACGATGACTTCTGTTCCAACCTCAAGTATCCCCTCAAGTTCTGAGGGGATACGGTACTGAAATACTTTATCCAGTTTTTCATGGGTAATGTCGATAATAATATCCGCGTACATTTTACTCCTTTAATTCGTCCAATACTTCCTGAATGAGCACACGGTCATCCATGTCATATTTCACACCCTTGATCTCCTGATAAGTCTCATGACCTTTTCCGGCAAGAATGATCACATCGCCTTTCTGTCCATGCTCAATGGCATAGCGAATAGCTTCTTTCCGGTCGCAGATGTCAATGTATTTTCCATCCGTCTTCTTGATACCGGTAATAATATCCTCGATAATCTCCTGCGGTTCTTCAAACCTCGGATTATCGGAAGTGATGATGGTATAGTCAGAAAGCTTTCCTGACACTTCTCCCATCTCGTATCGTCTTGTCTTGGAACGATTTCCGCCACAGCCAAACACAGTAACAATGCGCCCTGGATTGTAATCTCTGAGCGTATGAAGAAGGCTCTCAAGGCTCATGGCATTGTGGGCATAATCAATCATCAAAGCAAAGTCATCCGATACTTTGATCATCTCAATACGCCCTTTTACTTTCGCTACTTTCAGCGCCTTCTTGATCGTCTCCACCGGAACGTCAAAATGTCTGCATACCGCAATTGCTGTCAGAGAATTATACACACTGAACTCACCTGGAATGTCAATCTCTACATCAAAATTCATAAGACCTTCTACCCTGTATTTCATACCCAGATACCCCGGTCTTGACACATGCTCTACATCTGCCGCACGAAGATCTGCTTTCTCAGAGAATCCAAAGGTCTCTACCTTACAAGTTGCAAAACGGAACACATCCTCAAACCACTTGTCGTCTACATTGGCAATTCCAAGCTTACACTGGGTAAATAAAATGCCTTTGCAGCGCTTATAATCCTCAAAATCCTTATGCTCATTTGGCCCGATATGATCTTCTCCAAGATTGGTGAAAATACCGATCTCAAATTCAATTCCTGCAGTTCTGTGAAGCATCAACCCCTGTGAAGATACTTCCATTACAACGCTGTCGCATCCTGCCTCTACCATTTCCGCAAAATATTTATGGATTGTGTAAGATTCCGGTGTTGTATTGCTTGCCGGAATCGTCTTATCTCCAATGATCGTCTCAATGGTTCCAATGAGTCCCACTTTATGACCGACGCCTTCCAAAATGGATTTTACCATGTAAGTTGTTGTCGTCTTACCTTTTGTTCCGGTAATTCCGATCACATTGAGCTTCTTGGCCGGATAACCAAAATACGCCGCAGACATAAGAGCCAGCGCATATCTGGTGTCATCTACATGGATCACCGTCAGCCCTTCCGGTGCATTTACCGGACGTTCTACAATAACTGCCGCAGCTCCTTTTGCCGCCACATCTTCTATATATTCATGTCCATCTGCCACTGCTCCGGCAATACAGACAAACACACTTCCTTCTTTTACCTTTCTGGAATCATTGATAAGCTCCGTCACTTCAAGGTCATCACTTCCCTGACAGACTTCGTATTCCAGACGCTCTAATAAACTGGTCAGTTTCATCTTCTTATACCTCCATATAAGTACTCTTTTTTTAGTATAACATTTTTTCCGTATACATCAAAGGATAATTTGTGTTATACTGCTATACAGAATTTATATTTAGAAAAGGGGAATGTAATCGTGAAAGCTTATGAAAGATTATTAAAGTATATGGTTGTCCGCACACCAAGTGACGAAAACAGTGAAACTGTACCGTCTTCCCAGTGCCAATTTGATCTTGCACATTTATTGGAAACGGAAATGAAAGAACTTGGACTGACCGATATTTATCTGGATGACCAGTGTTATCTCTATGGTAAATTACCTGCAACAGAGGGTCTGGAAGACAAACCTGCCATTGGTTTTATTGCACACATGGATACCGTTTCTGACTTCTGCGACCACGACATCACACCAGTGATCACAGAAAATTATAACGGAGAAGATCTGGCTCTTGGAACGAGCGGTCTTACTTTAAGTACAGAAACATTTCCACACCTTAAAGATTTAAAAGGACGCACACTCATCACTTCTGATGGAACAACTGTATTGGGCGCTGATGATAAGGCAGGAATCGCAGAGATTCTTACTGTGATCGAACAGTTACAGGAACAAAACATCCCACACGGTCCAATCTGCGTTGCATTTACGCCGGATGAGGAAATCGGCACCGGCGCTTCTCATTTTGATGTAGAACGTTTTGGAGCAGATTACGGATATACTTTAGATGGCGGCACAGAGGGCGAGATCCAGTACGAAAACTTTAATGCATGCAAAGCATGTTTTGACATTGCAGGAGTAAGTGTTCATCCGGGTTCTTCCAAAGACACCATGATCAACGCATCCTTAGTTGCTATGGAGATCAACAGCCTGCTTCCGGCAATGGAGACTCCGCGCGGCACAGAAGATTATGAGGGATTCTATCATCTTGTATCTATGTCCGGTGACTGCTCTAAGGCTCAATTAAACTATATTGTCAGAGACCATGACAAAAATTTCTTTGAAGCAAGAAAACGTACGTTAACTCTGATTGAAAAGAACTTGAACGCAAAGTGGGGCGAAGGCACTGTAAAACTTACACTCACCGACCAGTATAAAAACATGGCTGAAATCATTGCCGGATGCATGCATCTCATCGACAACGCAAAACAAGCCTGTGAAAATGCTGGAATCGAAGCGCTCATTCTTCCAATCCGCGGAGGTACAGACGGATGTCAGTTAAGCTTCAAAGGACTTCCATGTCCAAACCTTGGAACCGGCGGACATGCTTACCACGGTCCTTACGAGCATATTACCATCGAAGGAATGGACAAAACAGTCGCTATGGTGACGGAACTGGTAAAACTATACACAAAATAAAAACTAAAGAGGTTAGAAACATGTGGTTATTTAAAAGACTGGCGCTTTTTCTTAGCGCCATCATCATTGCGTGTGTCGCAGGATTCTTCATTCTTCCGGGTGCCAGCCAGACGGAAATTGTCATATTCATTGTGGGCTGTGTAGCCCTTGGCGATATCACTTATTATCTGGACAAGAAATATTTCCAGTAAAAGCATGAAAATGGAGGCTGTGAAAAACTCGATTGAGTTTTTTCACAGCCTCCTATTTTACTTTTATGCTCCGTGAGGCTTAAATCCTTCTCCTCTTACTTCATTTGATTCCATCATAATGAGGAACGCTTTTTCATCCTCGTCTTTCACTGCTTTCTGTACATTGTACATTTCTTTATTACTGCACGCACACATAACAACCAGTTTGTCATCCCTTGAGAAGCTTCCTTCAGCCTTTAAGAAGGTACATCCTCTTGCTGTCATTTCATCAATCCGCTTCGCAACTTCCGGTCCTTTGTCCGTAACGATCAGCGCCATCTTACCGGCATCAATACCATACATAACCTTATCTACTACAACTGTCAAAATATAAGTCAAGATCAAACCGTAAATAATACTGTCAATATCTCCAAAGATCAAACCGCCTGTCACAACGATTACAAGGTCTGTCACAAAAGTAATCTTTCCGATAGAAAGGTGCGGTTTTAACGCGCGCACTGACATAATGATAAAATCAGCTCCGCCTGTAGATGTGTTGCGAAGATAAATAATCGCATACCCAAGTCCGGCAAATACACCGGCGCAAATAGCAGACAATAATCTGTCTCCTTCATATACCGGAAGCATTGGGGCAATGAAGTCCATAAGAGGCCACTGGATCAGCATCGTCTTTAACGAACGAAGCAGAAACTTTTTCCCTAAGACTTTGTAACACAAAATAATGATTGGAATGTTGAGTACAATGGTCATCGTACCGATCGGCAGACCGAATAAATGATAAAAGATCAAAGCAACACCGGAAATACCTGCTACCGGAAATCCGGAATTGGCAGCGAAATTATAAACTCCAATCGCAATCAACATATTTCCTACAATGTCCACTAGAATATCAATGGCAAATTCTTTGGATTTGTTCACGTTTTTCATAGACTCTCTCCTCTTTTAAATAATTGTATCTTTTATTAATTTCCTCAGACCAAAAAAGAGCAACAGCAAATTATAAAAATATAATTCGCAATTGCTCTTTTACGTGAAATATTATAGACGTCTTCTGCAAAAATGTCAATCCGCATTTTCATCTTTTTCTTCTGCATTTCTTGAAATTGAAGACCGCGAAGAAGATAACGAGCTGCCCCGCACCACCGATGATTCACCGTAACGCTTACGGATCTGATCCAGAGCCTTGTCAAGCCGCTCCTGCTTTCTTGTCGGAAGTTTCCTTTTCTTCTGCTGTGGCTGGATATCAAAGATACTAAGCTGCTGCGGTTCTCCTTCTTCCGAAAGCTTGGAACTTCGAATTCCAAGAAGTCTGATCGGTTCTCCATTCCACAACTCACGAAACAACTCCATTGCTGCGTTATGAATTACCCGATCACTGTTCGTATCTTGAAAAAGCTGTTTTTGATGGGAACAAGTCTCAAAATTATAGTATTTAATCTCCACGCTCAACATTCCGGCATGCTGTCCTGCTTTTCTTAATCTGGCGCCAACGCTCTCTGCCAGACGAAAGAGCACTCTTGACGCCTCCTCTTCTGTTACCACATCCTGTGCAAGGGTTGTGGAATTTCCGATTCCCTTCGCTTCTGCACGTTCTGACTCCACCTGCGAGGCATCAATTCCATTAGAAAATTCCCACAATTTCCGCCCATGACTTTTTAAATGAAGTTCTACCAGCCTTACATCCATCTGCGCCAGATCTCCAATGGTGCGAACCTCCAGTTTCTCAAGCGCAGCCACACTGGAGCGCCCTGCCATATACAATTCCCCGATAGGAAGCGGCCACATTTTCACTTGAATCTCCTCTGGAAACAACGTGTGGACTTTGTTCGGTTTCTCGAAATCCGAAGCCATCTTCGCCAACAATTTATTGCTGGATATGCCCACATTTACCGTAAATCCAAACCGCCGGTACACTTCGTTCTTTATCTCCATCGCCCCTTCCACCGGAGAAACAAAGCGATTGGCAATCCCTGTAAAATCCATGTAACACTCATCCACACTCACCTGTTCAATATCCGGCGTATACGTTTTCAAAAAATCCATAAGTGCGTGACTGTATCTGGAATACATCTTATGATCCGGCGGTATTGACACAAGATTCGGACACTTACGAAAGGCATTCGCCACCGATTCCCCTGTGCGAATGCCATATTTCTTTGCAGGAACAGACTTAGCGAGCACTACCCCGTGACGAGACTGTTGGTCTCCGCCAATGATCGCCGGTATCTCTCTAAGGTCTGTCTCCGCGCCATTCTTCAGTTGTTCCACTGCGCTCCAGCTAAGATACGCAGAATTGACATCGATATGAAAAATGATTGACACTATGCCTGACTCCTTGCCCTTAAAATTCCGTCTTCACTGTCAATAATAATCTTCTCACCTGCACCGATATCTCCTTGAAGCATCAACTTCGCAGCCAACGTTTCCACATGTTTCTGCAAATAACGTTTCAACGGTCTTGCTCCGTAATTCGGATCATATCCGCCTTCCACAATCTGATTTTTCGCCGTTTCCGTAAGCTCAATGGAAAGCTCTTTGTCTGCAAGACGTTTATTGACATCCGCTACTAACAAGTCAATAATGTCATAAATATTTTCTTTCGTCAATGGACGGAACATAATCATTTCATCCAGACGGTTTAAAAATTCCGGTCTGAAATGTGCGCGAAGATCATTCATTACCGCCTGCTGGCTCTCTTCGCTGATATTTCCATTTTCATCCATACCGTCCAGAAGATATGCTGATCCAATGTTCGATGTCATAATTAAAATCGTATTCTTAAAGTCTACGGTACGTCCCTGTGAATCTGTGATACGTCCATCATCCAGAACCTGCAATAATACGTTAAATACATCTGGATGCGCCTTCTCAATCTCATCAAAAAGCACAACGGAATACGGTTTTCTCCGCACTGCTTCAGTAAGCTGACCACCTTCGTCATACCCTACATATCCCGGAGGCGCTCCGATAAGACGGGATACAGAATATTTCTCCATATATTCACTCATATCAATACGGATCATATTATTTTCATCATCAAAGAGGCTTTCTGCCAATGCTTTGGCAAGCTCTGTCTTACCAACACCGGTAGGTCCAAGGAACAGGAAGGAACCGATCGGTTTTGTCGGATCTTTGATTCCTGCTTTGGAACGGATAATTGCCTCGGTCACAAGTTCTACACCTTCATCCTGACCAATCACGCGTTTATGCAATTCATCTGCAAGGTGAAGCGTCTTACTTCTCTCACTCTCATTTAATTTAGCAACCGGAATTCCGGTCCAGCGGGACACGATCCTTGCAATCTCTTCATCCGTCACACTTTCATGTACAAGAGAACGGTCTTCATCCTTTACTTTTGCCTCTTCGCTCTCTAGCTGCTTCTGTAACTGCGGAAGTCTGCCATACTGAAGTTCTGCCGCTCTTTCAAGATCATACGAATGCTGCGCTCTCTCAATCTCTTTATTTACCTGTTCAATCTCTTCACGCAATTTCTGTACTTTCTCAACACCAACCTTCTCATTATCCCACTGGGCTTTCTTTCCGGCAAAATCTTCTCTCAACTCCGCAAGTTCCTGCTGTAAATGAACGAGACGTTCCTGACTTAGACGGTCATTTTCTTTCTTAAGCGCTGCTTCTTCGATTTCAAGCTGCATAATCTTACGGCGAAGTTCATCCAACTCTGCCGGCATAGAATCCAGTTCCGTCTTAATCAGTGCACACGCTTCATCTACAAGGTCGATTGCCTTATCCGGAAGAAAACGATCGGAAATATAACGGTCAGACAATGTTGCCGCCGCCACAAGCGCTCCATCGGTAATCTTCACACCGTGAAAGACTTCATATCGTTCTTTCAAACCACGGAGAATTGAAATGGCATCTTCTACGGTAGGTTCATCCACCAAAACCGGCTGGAAACGCCGTTCCAGCGCCGCATCTTTCTCAATATACTGACGGTATTCATCAAGCGTAGTTGCACCGATACAGTGAAGCTCTCCACGAGCAAGCATTGGCTTTAACATATTTCCGGCATCCATTGCACCGTCACTCTTGCCTGCTCCTACAATCGTATGCAGTTCATCGATAAAGAGGATAATCTTACCATCGCTGTTTTTCACTTCTTCCAGTACCGCTTTCAATCGCTCTTCAAACTCACCACGATATTTGGCTCCGGCAACCAGTGCTCCCATATCGAGAGAGAATACAGTCTTATCTTTCAAGCCCTCCGGCACATCACCGCGGACGATCCGCTGTGCCAGCCCTTCTACTACCGCAGTTTTACCGACACCCGGCTCACCAATGAGCACTGGATTGTTCTTCGTCTTTCTGGACAAAATACGGATCAGATTTCGAATCTCCGCGTCTCTTCCGATAACCGGATCAAGTTTCTGGTCGCGTGCGCGTTCTACAAGATCAGAACCGTATTTATTCAACGTATCATAAGTGGCTTCCGGATTATCGCTGGTCACTCTTTGATTGCCTCTAACTGTAGACAACGCTTGAAGGAATCCATCCCGTGTAATTCCAAGCTCACGGAACAATGCCTTCATTTCTTTGCTGGCATATTTCATCATAGATAAGAAGAGATGTTCTACAGAGACGTATTCATCTCCCATCTGCGAAGCCTCATCTTCTGCATAAACAAGTGCATTATTAAGATCCTGTCCCACATACGGCTGTCCGCCTTGTACCTTCGGACGTTTGCTGATCGCTTCCTCCACTCGGTTTACGACCAGATTCTTATCAAGCCCCATCTTCTCCATTAATTTCAAGATCAGACTATCATCCTGTGTCAACAATGCATAAAGCAAATGCTCCTGCTCAATCTGCTGATTTCCATATTCCATCGCTGTTTTCTCACAATCCTGCACTGCCTGCAAAGATTTTTGTGTAAATTTATTAATATTCATTCTAACGCCTCCTTTTGACATCAGAGTCTATTTGTTTTCTTTGTTCTACCAGAAATATAACACTTGTTATTAGCACTGTCAAGGGCTGAGTGCTAATTTTTCTGTATTCATTTACATCTCCACTTTAATGTGGTATACTTTAGTATAGTAAATCGAGAAAGAGGAGTTCTATTATGCACAAAGAATTTTTGATGGGAAATGAAGCGATCGCTCTTGGCGCCATTGCTGCCGGAGTCAATCTTGTATCCGGTTACCCCGGCACACCGTCTTCTGAAGTACTGGAAACAGTGGCAAAGCGTCGTACAAACAATATTTATGTGGAGTGGTCTGTCAACGAGAAGGCTGCCCTTGAAGTCGCCGCAGGAGCCTCTTACACCGGAGCAAGAAGTCTGGTTACAATGAAACAGGTGGGATTAAATGTTGCGTCCGATCCGCTGATGAGCCTTGAATACGTAGGGATTAAAGGCGGCATGGTTGTTCTCGTCGCTGACGATCCAGGTCCTATCTCTTCCCAGACAGAACAGGACACAAGACATTTCGCAGCATTTTCCAAGCTGCCATGTTTTGATCCAACCTCTGCTCAGGAAGCCTACGAAATGATTCAAGAGGCTTTTGAATATTCGGAAGCATATGGCACTCCGGTATTCTTCCGCCCTACAACAAGGGTTTGTCACGCTTACGCTTCGATTGAAATTAAGGATATGGGCGAATACACGCTTCATAAAGCCGAAGGATTCGTCAAGGACTCCAACCGCTGGGTAATCTTCCCTCGTCTTTCTTATCAGAACCACAAGAAAATTGAAGCACGAAATGTAGCATTATCAGAGGAATTTTCTACTTACTCAAGGAATAGGATTTATCCGGCAGAGGAACAAAACAGAACATCCCGAAAAGGTATCGCAGCTTCGGGGATCAGTTTTACTTATGCTTTAGAGTCTTTGGAAACACTGGGCATGGTGCGGCTTCTCAAAATTGCCACACCGCATCCGTTCCCTGAAAAACTGGCATTGGAATTTTTAGACGGACTGGATGAGGTTCTCTGCATGGAAGAACTTGATCCTGTGCTGGAGCGCGAACTTACCTATCTCTGTGGAAAATACCATCTTCCGGTGAAAATATACGGTAAATTGACTGGACACACAGCAAATGCCGGTGAAAATACAAGGGACAGTGTATACCAGAACATTTCAGATTTTCTCGGTATCAATTCTGACCGGACAGAAGAACTGCCCACGCAAGGAGTCGTTAATTCTACCACAGCTCCCACGCTTCCGATCCGCCCACCGGTTCTCTGTGCCGGATGCCCTCACCGCGCTTCTTTCTACGCGGTAAAGGCTGCAATGAAGGGGCGAAAAACTATTTTCTGCGGCGATATCGGATGTTATACCCTTGGCAATGCAATGCCCCTTGATATGGTAGATACCTGCCTGTGCATGGGCGCCGGACTTGGAATCGCACAAGGAGTCGGACATATAGAACCAGACACTTCTTGTTTTGCATTTGTAGGGGATTCTACGTTCTTTGCCTCGGCAATCACCGGAGTAATCAACGCTGTCTATAATCAGGCAAATATGACCTTAATTATCTTAGACAATTCTACAACTGCTATGACCGGACATCAGCCACATCCTGGTACCGGACACACTATGATGGGAGAAATTGTCCAAAAAATTAATATAGAATCGGTTCTTCGCGGGATTGGCGTAACAACAGTAGAAACCGTCAACCCTCTCGACCATAAGGCAGCAATTTCTTGCGTAAAACGAACGGCAGACCTTTCCGGAGTCAAGGCAATTATCTTCAAATCTCCTTGTATCGCTACCGTGAAACCGGATACACCTCTATTTGTAGAACAAAAAAAATGCATTTCTTGCAAGAAATGTATCCGTGAATTAGGTTGTCCGGCGCTGGTGATTCAAAATGGTAAAGTTACCATAGATTCTTCTCTTTGCACTGGCTGCACTTTATGCGCACAACTCTGCCCTACAGGCGCCATCCAAACTACAGGAGGTGACAAACATGACTAAAAACATCGTATTATGCGGCGTCGGCGGTCAAGGCACTGTTCTGGCTTCTAAATTAATCGCCGCTGCCGCTATGAAAAAAGGAATCTCTGTTATGAGTGCGGAAACCATCGGCATGGCACAGCGAGGCGGAAGCGTCTTCAGTCACATCCGGCTCGGAGAACACCTTCACTCTCCCATGATTGCCAAAGGAACTGCAGATATCATCATAGGATTTGAACCGGCTGAGGCTGTACGAATGCTCCCTTATTTAAAGGACAATGGGCAGGTCATTGTCAGCAGCCATGCAATTATGCCCGTAACTTCTACACTCTCCGGAGCTAATTACAATGGTGAAGAAATGATTTTATATCTAAAGAAAGTTGTAAAGAACCTACTTGTTGTAGATACAGAAAAAGCATGTCTTGCGCTTGGTTCTTCCAAAGTCTTGAATATTCTCCTGCTTGGCGCAGCGATCTTTAGCGGCGCATTAGGTCTTACAGAAGAAGAAATCCAAGATGCGATCAAAGAACGACTGCCCGAAAAGTTCCATGCTCTCAATTATCAAGCTTTGCAATATTTTAAGGCACGGCATAACGATTAGTTTTGATACAGACGACAAAGTTATCAACACAGCAAGACAACCGACTGCAATAGAAAGGACGAAATAGTATGCAGATTACAGCGACACAATTAGAACAAGTAAATAAACAAATACAAGCACTGGTATCCGCAGAAAGTTTCTATGGAAAGAAATTAGAAGACGCCGGTATCTCCGGCGTATCTTCTCCAGAAGATTTTGTAAAATTACCGTTTTCAGAGAAAAATGACCTTCGAGAATCATATCCACTTGGACTCATGACTGCCCCAGAAGAGAAAATTGTCAGAATCCACTCTTCTTCCGGTACAACCGGAATTCCGGTCATTATTCCTTATACCGCAAAGGATGTAGACGACTGGGCAATCATGTTCAAACGCTGTTATGAAATGGCTGGTATTACGGATATGGATCGTATTCAGATCACCCCCGGATATGGACTTTGGACAGCCGGAATCGGCTTTCAAAACGGCGCTGAAAAGCTCGGCGCTATGGTCATTCCTATGGGTCCCGGAAACACAGACAAACAGCTTCAAATGATGCTCGATATGAAGTCTACGGTACTTTGCTCCACTTCTTCCTATGCCCTGCTTCTTGCCGAAGAAATCGAAAAGCGTGGAATCCAAGACCAGATTCATCTTAAAAAAGGCGTGATCGGTTCTGAGCGTTGGGGAGAAAAAATGCGAAAACGCATTTCCGAAGAATTAGGAATTAAACTCTATGACATTTACGGACTGACGGAAATCTACGGTCCCGGAATCGGAATCAGCTGTAAGGAAGATAACGGTATGCATTACTGGGACGATTACGTCTATATTGAGATTATCGATCCTGTCACCTTAGAGCCTCTGCCAGACGGAGAACTTGGCGAAGTGGTCATTACAACTCTCGTGAAAGAAGGAGCTCCTCTGATCCGGTACCGCACACACGATCTCTCCCGCATCCTTCCGGGCGAATGTACCTGCGGAAGCAAATATCCCCGTCTGGATGTCATTATGGGACGAACCGACGATATGATGAAGATTAAAGGCGTCAATGTATTCCCAAGCCAGATTGAAGAAATACTCAAAGACTTTCCGGAAGCATCCAGCGAATACCAGATCCGTATTTCCCATCTGGATGGAAAGGATACCATGCGTATTTATGTGGAAACAAATGGAAGCGTTGACTTCTTAGATTTAGCGAAGAGGATTGCTGTAACCGTTAAAAGCCGCATTGGTTTTACTCCTCTTGTCAAAGTCGTTGAACTGGGACTTCTTCCACGAAGCGAAAAGAAATCCAAACGTGTAATTGACGAAAGATATGAATAATTAGAAATTTTTTTCTTTCTATTAGACTTTTAAAATTAACAAACCGGCACTATAGTTATGTATTATGTTTCATACAACTATAATGCCGGTTTTTACTCTTATTCGAATCTTATCTTCAATTTTCTATTTTTCCGGTACGATCTCCAACCAATATCCATCAGGATCATTAATAAAATAAATTCCCATCTCCGGATTTTCGTAGCAGATACATCCCATTTTTTCATGTTTTTGATGTGCTGCTTCCATATCATCGGTCGTTAATGCAAGATGAATCTCATTATCTCCCAGATCATAATGATCTTTTTCCCAATCGCGCAGCCACGTAAGTTCTAACTGAAATCCGGTCTTTCCATCTCCCAGATAAACAAGTATAAAGCTTCCATCTTCCGCTTCTTTCCGGCGCACCTCTTTTAATCCGAGTGCTTCTTCATAAAATCGAATCGATCGGTTAAGATCTTTTACATTGTAATTATAATGTGCAAACTGAAAATTCATAGTCTTTTCTCCATCCTTTCCTTGTCATTATCTACTGTTCGAATATTTCTCCTTCTTCCGTGATCCGAACAATCCGGTCACGATCCTGCGACTTCGGGTGTTCTTCCATCCATCGGTCTATAACCTCCGGCTTTCTCCAAAAATGCATCGGATAGACTTTTTCTGTCTTTGTAAGACTTAGGAAATAATCCATTCCTAAAGTATAATATTCCTCCTGTCTTGGGTCAAGCGGAATAAACGCGGCATCGATCTCCCTATCCCGAAGAGGTTCTATATACTCATGAAAGTGTTTGGACATCTCTTGATTCCACTCTTCTGATTCTTCTTTCCAATACCAGTCATTTAGATCTCCAGCATGATAAATCGTCTTCCCTTCCACCGAGACAAGAAATGCTACACCCTCATCCGTGGAACGCAATGTACGAATACGGATATCATCCAATACTATCTCTTCGTCCGGTTTCATCCTCCTTGTTTGTTCTTTTACCTCTTCCGGTATACGTTTTTCCCAAATATCATCAGAAAGTATGAATTTGATATTATTTTGTTTTTTTGTCAACTTAAATATTTCTTTATTAAAATGGTCAATATGGCGATGACTGGCAAATACATATCCTTTCTTTTCTTGTGAAATCTCCGGAATCTCTCCTCGATAATAATCAAACAGCAGCCATACCTGTTCCATTTCCACAAGAAAACCACTGTGTCTAAGATACGTAATCTTCATTTACTTCCTCCCCTTTTTGCAATTATATTTTGTAGTTTCGTTGCCCGGATTTCTTATCTGGGCTCGTATTCTGATCTTAATTTCCTAAACACTTTCTTTCTTACAAACCAGAAGCAAGCGAGCTGCATGAGAATTGTAAGAATCCACGATGCCGGATAAGAAATGAACAGTACATCCAGCGAACGGTTCTTCGGGAACACCCAGAAAATCCATACAATTCGAAGTCCTACCGTTCCAATGATCGATATAATCATCGGAACAAGAGAATATCCCATTCCTCGCATAGCTCCGGGGAAAAGATCCATAAGACCACACAGAAAATAAGTGACGGTTGTATAGAGAAGGATTTCCATTCCACATGCGATTACTTCCGCGTCAGAAGTGTAGATACCCAAAAGCTGGTGACCAAATACATAAGCGCCGCCACCCAACGCAAGCATAATCACAACGGTCAACGCCATACAATCGACTACCACCCGATCGATTCGCTTCCATTTTCCAGCTCCATAATTCTGACTAGTGAAGCTCATACATGCCTGTGTGATAGAATTTGCGGACGTATACAAAAATCCAAAAATATTATTTGCCACCGTATATCCTGCCATTGCTGTAGAACCAAACGAGTTTACCGATGACTGAAGCAGTACATTCGAGAAATTAATAACCGTACTCTGAATGCCTGCCGGAATTCCGACTTTGAAAATCTGTTTCATATATACACCCTTAATGGACAATTTAGAAAAATGAAGCCGATAACTTGCCTCTGCCTTGCATAAGCACCGGACCACTAAAATGCTGGAAATCAGTTGTGAAAGAATTGTTCCAACAGCAACTCCTGCCACACCAAGATGAAATACAACGACTAATATTAAATTCAAAGCCACATTTGCGATTCCTGCTATGATAAGGAAGAGCAGCGGTCTTTTTGTATCTCCAATCGCCCGAAGAATCGCCGCTCCATAGTTATACAACATAAAAAAGGGCATTCCACAGAAATATAGTCTCATATATAAAGCTGATAGCCGGATTACATCGTCTGGAGTTCCCATAAGTTCCAATGCAGTTTTCGCAAAGAAAACACCTACAAATGCCATCACAATACCGCTAACCAGTGCAAATGCAATCGCTGTATGCACTGTTTCTGACATCTCACGCTCTTTCTTTGCCGCAAAAAAACGCGCCGCCAATACATTAGCTCCAAGAGAAATACCAATAAACAAATTGACAAACATATTAATAAGCGCGGTAGTAGAACCAACCGCCGCCAATGCGTGACGTCCGGTGAACCGACCTACTACAATAATATCCACTGCATTAAATAGGAGCTGAAGTATTCCCGATAACATAAGCGGAAGGGAAAAAGAAATCAGCTTATCCATCAGCGAACCATTACACATATCAATTTCATATTTATTTTTCTTTGTTACGGATTTCAATCTTATCACCTTTTGCTCTTTCATTTATTCCGCAACTATTATATCACAAAATTATGCCACATGACCATTTGTATTGTGGCGAAGTGCTGCTTCGTATTCTTTTAATTTTTCTTTTGCCTGTACATTCAGATTCTTTGGCACTTCAATCTGAACAGTCACATATTGATCCCCGTACATATTCTTATGATTCATCGATACGATTCCTTTGCCCCGCAGCCGAATCTTTGTCCCCGACTGTGTTCCGGGGCGGATGGTACACAGAACTTTTCCATAAAGCGTCTGGACAATCACCTCTCCACCTAGCACGGCAGTCGTAAACGGAATCATTGCTTTTGTATATACATCCATTTCTTTTCTTTCAAATCCCGCCTTTGTTCCAACTTGAACTTTCAAAAGCAGATCTCCGTCATATCCACCTGCGCTACCCGGCATTCCTTTTCCGCGTAGCCGGATTATTTTACCGGTATCAATTCCCGCCGGAATCTTAACTTTTAAGGACTTCCCGCTTCCGTTTGCTTCCGTAAGATGCACGAACTTCTCGCAACCGGATACTGCCTCATCAAAACTGATGGAAAGATTCGCGTGAAGATCGGCACCATTTTCCCGCAGCGGATGCCTGCCAAAAGTTCCTCCAAAAATACTTCTCAGTATTTCATCCAGATCTTCTTCCTCAAAATGATACTCCCGATAGCTTCCGTCCGAATTCTCATACCCGAACTGGTCATATTCCTTTCTCTTTTCCGGATCACTCAACACAGCATAAGCTTCTGTTGCTTCCTTAAACTTCACCTCTGCCTGTGCATTTCCCTTGTTGGTATCCGGATGATATTTTTTTGCAAGCTTTCTATATGCCTTTTTAATTGTCTGCTCATCAGCAGAACGGTCTACGCCAAGAATCTCATAATAATCTTTTACAGATCCCATATCACCACCTCCTATTCATATAACTTCAAAATACCCCGTAGGACTTACCTGCGGGGTATTCATTAGTCCCTGAAGGATTATCCTTCAATGGATATATAGTGTTTCTTCTCTTCAATAGGTTTTTTCTCTTCTTTCGGAACAGAGAATCTTAAAATTCCATTTTCATATTTCGGATGAATATCTTTCTCCGTTACATGATCGCCTACATAGAAGCTTCTACTCATGCTTCCGGCATATCGCTCACGTCTTACATATCTGCCCTTCTTATCCTGTTCGTCTTTGTCAAGTCCTTTGGCAGCATTGACGGTGAGGTATCCATTCTCAAGTTGTAACTGGATCTCATCTTTCTTGAAACCCGGCAGATCAATGTCTACTTCAAATCCATTATCCAGTTCTTTAACGTCTGTCTTCATCATGTTTTTACCATGTTTTCCGTATAGAACTTTATCTACATCCGGAAATTCCGGGAATTCCGGAAAACGGAAACCATCCATGAAATCATCAAATAAGTTTTCTCCAAAAATACTAGGTCTTAACATAAGTCATATCTCCTTTCATAAATATGGAAACTATATTTTAGCACTATCGAATAAATCCGAAGTGTTGTGTTTGGAACCTCAGGATTCAGAATTCTTTTCCTCTTCCTTTGTTCTATTTGTACTATAGCACCTATAATTAGCACTGTCAAGGGCTGAGTGCTAATTTTTTCAAAAAAAATTTACCACCGGCAGACAAAGATCCCTCCTATCGTCCACCAATGGTAACATCCATACATCATTATTAACTTCTTCCGCTATAGTCTTGCTTCCATCTTATATAGAATACACCCACATTGCTTTCGTCTGCTGTTTGATTCTCTCAAAATCCCACGGTTGGCTGCTTGTCGCTCTGCTAAACGGATCATTCACTTTAATCTTCCCGCCCTCGCATCCTGCAAGTACAATAAAATGACCGTTTTGTGTGAAATCGCCCGGTCCTACGCTACATATAATCGGGTGTCCCGCCTGTAATTCAGTCATAACCTGCGCTTCTGTCATATCGCTCTCATAGCAGGATAAACCCCAGTTTTTTCCTGCCTCGTTCATAAATTTCCAATACGTGTTATTTTCTTCATCCAAGTAACCATTCTCTGTGCCATACGCCGCAAGCTTCGCCGGCGTTGCCGTCATATCTCCGGTGAGTCCTGCTGCCACCATAGCCATACAGGTTGGACCACATCCACTGACCGCAACGATACTCTCCCCATAAGGCGCATACCCCCATCGTTCATCCCACTGGAGCAAAAGCGGAATTTCCCCTTTCGGTACTGCATCCAGCGTCTCTGCTGCCGGAAGATCTTTTTTCACCTCGTAGTCTTCCACAAAATCTATCGTTTCTGTATTTTTATCCAGAAGCTCTATAACCCCCTTTGGATATCCTTTCTTACCGGCTTCTTCTTTCACTCGTGCCAAACGTTCCTCGAATGTCTCAATCTTCTCTTCTTTCTTCTCTTCGGCGTCTTTCTCTCTATTCTGTTGTTCTATTTTTATTGCTGCTTCTTTCGCTTCCTCTTTCTTTGACCGGATGATAAAAACAGTACTGATAATCCCAATACAAATAACGGCTGGCGCCCTAAAA